>ERZ791746.81-NODE-81-length-103411-cov-10.747920_pt1 | contig 103411 bp, 102 predicted proteins | sample MGYA00510038_ERZ791746 | MGnify/ENA primary metagenome ERZ791746 (study PRJEB30046, sample SAMN00792018) | human gut metagenome | study: EMG produced TPA metagenomics assembly of the A metagenome-wide association study of gut microbiota in type 2...
GTACCGCTGTACTCCAACCTTTGTTAACCTTAAATCTAATACTATGAAAAACACGATGCAAAGATACGGACTTTTCATATATCTGCAAGCGAAAAGGAGAAAAATCTCTCTTTTGTAACACTGTTTAATAATTGGATGCATAGAGAGGCTTTTCATTAACATTTGTTTTCCCTATCTTTGCAGCCATTAAATAACGATTGATCAATATGGCATTTGAAGCAACGAAAAGAGAATGGGGCGAGCTGTACGCTTTTTTCCGCCTGCTGGCAGACGGATGTGTCTATGCAGGAACGCCTGAGGTGAAAAGAAATGAAGGTCAGTGCCTTCCGGTAGCCATGGTGCAGCGTGAGGAACACGACGGCACGCGTCGGTATATAGTAGAAAAAGAGATGATCCACATTGTCGGCGAGCAGATGGATAAGCGGATTCCGCGCGAGGATTTCGGGACTGTGGCCGATCTGGTGCTGGAAGCCATCCGGAACAGCCGGGAAGACGATGTGACTTCACCCGACGGAGTGGAAGAATTTCTGGATGAAGTAGCCATTTATGATTTGGAGGCCAAGACGGACGACCGCACGGACTTCAGTGTCGCTTTTTATCAGGAAGATGCTCCTTTGACCGGTTTCTGTGTCCGTTCGCGTCTGGGAATGATGTTCCCTTTGCTGGATGGGGGACGCTCAGCGAACTTCAAGTTCGAGCAGACGGGAGTGAAGTTTGCCGTACCTACCATCAACAAGATCAATGCGTTTGGTGAGGAAGACGATGTGATCGGCCGGATGCTGATGATCGAGCGCCTGGGAGGAGTCCTGAAGTACAATGATGTAGCCGACAAGATTTTCCGGAGCAATCTTTCGATGATTGATCTTCACATGGGCCGTATGCTGGCAGAAATGACGCGTCTGATGTGGCTCGACGGCATTACGAAAGTGTCTGAACTGACTGAAGAACTGAAGAAACTGAATCCGCTCAAGATCAAGGATGAGCTGATCAGCAAGCATGGATTTTATGAATATAAGATCAAGGAACTGCTGCTGGCACTGGCTACGGGCATGCGTCCGGCCAAATTATACAACGGCACCGACTCGGCCATCTGCGGTTTTCTGTTTGTGACCGGCGAGGGAGAAGTGCTGTGTTATCAGCGTGCTTTCCGTCAGACTTTTGCCGATTTCCTTTTCCAGAACAGTCGCCTGGAGAAAGGCTCTACCGAGAAAGATAAATATGGTTATCTGGAGCGGGAGAATGGAGTTTACTATTTCAAGCTGAACCTGAAGATCGGGCTGCTGAAGAGATAGGCAGGGTTAAAGAAATATTTGATGTTTTGAATATATTTTCTGTTTTTAGTTTATAAATAAATATATTATATATCTTTGCAGCGCATTGGCTTATCCGATGCGCTTTTTTGATACCTTGTATTTCAAAATTCTCAGAATCATCACTTCGGGAATATTGGAATTAAATGGTATTGTGAATTAGATAAACTTTTATTTATTAACCGGATGAAAACAAAATATGTATTGGTATTGGCTTTATTCTTGCTTCCTTTTCGAAGTCTAATACTTTCTGCTCAGGAAATAAAAGGGCGTGTGTATGCGGCAGATGAGAACAAGCCATTGATTGGTGCTACAATGCGAGTTTTGACCGAAGATTCAGTGTATGTAACAGGTTTTACAACAGATGAAAAAGGACGCTTCAGGTCGGACATAAAATTGGATAACTTTTGGTTGGAAATATCTTATGTGGGATATGAAAAAAATGTAGTGTTAGTACAAAATAGTGACCGAAAGAATGTGGATTTGGGAATCATATTGCTAGCGCTTGATTCGATAAATCTGGAAAGTGTTGAGGTGGTTGCGCAAGGTATGGTACATAAAACAGGAAAGATTATGGCTTATCCAAGTGCGAAACAGGTTGAAGCAGCAACTTCCAGTCTCGGTTTGTTGAAAAGCATGATGCTCCCACAATTATTTGTTGATCCAGTTCAGGAATCTATTTCCATTTCAGGAGTTTCAGGAGTGATTTATCGAATTAATGGTGTAAATGCCAGTTTGCAAGAAGTAAAGGCTTTGAATCCGCAACAGATTGCACGCGTGGACTATAGCCAGTTACCATCCATGCGTGAACTGGATTCCAATTCCGGAGTTCTTGATTTTATTTTGAAAGAGCCTCGGGTTGGAACTTCTTTGTCTTTCGGAGGTGTGAGTGCCTTTACTACGGGTTTTGTGAACGGAAATGTCAATTTCCGGACAAACTATAAGCAATCTCAGTTCTCAATTGATTATAATGTGAACTATCGGGATTATTCCGAACGTCGGACAGACGAACTGGAGACTTATTCGTATCCGGATGGTTCAGTGCTGACACGTGATAAGCGAGGCGAGTTTGCTCCTTTCGGTTATACGGATCATAACATTGCTGTCGGTTACCTTTATAAGAATGATAAAGATATGGTTAATATCCGATTTAATAATCAGATTGGGTCAAACTATAACAGAAACCGTCAGCAAATGTTTCAAGAACAGCAACTCATAGGACAGCGAGATATTCATTCTTCTTTTTCAAGTTATATACCATCGCTAGATTTTACCTATAGCCGAAAGATGAAAAATAATCAAGGTGTGGAAGTAAATCTGGTCGGTACATTAGCAAATACGGATTACGAACGTACGCTTACCGACCATTTGGATGGACAGACACTATCGGAAATAAATAATATGACGGATGGTCACCAGAAATCATTGATCGGTGAAGTTTATTATTGGCATGAAGGTGAAAAGGTTAATATCTCAGCCGGTTTACGTTCTACTTACCAGTATGCAAGTAATCTTTATGGAGTGAACGAGGAAGTTAACTTGAAAAATTACAATGCTTATCCTTATGTCCAGTTGCAAGGCAGTTTAGGTAAAGTATCTTATACAGTCGGAACTGGTTTACGATTCCAACAACAGAAGCAGGGAAACGAGTCGGTGAATTATTGGCGTAATACGTCTTCTTTGTCTTTATCCTATAAACAAAAATATTGGAACTTGCAGTATTCTGTCAATTTTCGTCCATTGTTCCCCTCTTTGAGCAGTCTTTCTGAAGTGGTACAGGAAATAGATTCTCTTTCCATTATGCGAGGAAATCATTCGCTGACTCCTTATAACACCTTGCGAAACCAGGTTAATTTTTCAGTCTGGGATAACAAAAAATTCGCAACTGTGCTGACATTGGTAGCTGATCGTAGCTTTCACCCTATCCAACAGGATATTTTTTATTCGCCTACAGAGAACCGGTTTATCTTTCAGGAAAACAATCAGGATTATGATGTCAACTATGGTGCACAGATGATTGTACAGATGACTGATATATTGGATCTTTTCATGTTTCAGGTATTTGGTGGGTGGAACTATTATAAGTCGAAAGGTGAAGCTTACGAACATACTTTGAATAATTTCTATTATGGTGCTTATCTGGCCATGACATATAAAGGATTTCAAATTAATGGTACCTGGAGGAAACCGATGAAATCATTGTATGGCCAGTATGTTATGACATCTGAAAATAACAGCAGTATCAATGCAACCTACAAATGGAAAAATTTAAATGTCGGAATGGGAATTATGTTTCCATTTACCAAAGGTTCTGAATATCGGACTAAACAATTGAATCAAATCGTTACTTCTGACCGGAATGTATTGATTCGCAATAATCGGAATATGTTTTATGTCAGTCTTTCATATAATATCAATTGGGGACGTTCCATTTTCCAAAGTAACAAGCGCTTACAGAATTCAGATCGGGTGAATAGTATCTTGAAAGTAAACGATAATTAAAAGATATAGCAAGATGAAGAAGGTAGCATTATTTTTAGCAGGACTTGGCTTTTGTTTGATGAGTCAGGCAGAAGAACCGGTAAAGAATTTCTATTTTGCCGGATACAAAGCCGTATTTATTCCATCAGACACTTTTCGTGTAGAAGTAGGAAATCCTGAATTGGGAACACGGAAGCTGAAAGATGGGATCCTGTCATTCACACTTAAAGATGCAAGCGGAAAGATGCCGAAAGATGTGGTGTATATCTATACTAATGACATTCACCGGATCAGTATGAGCTATTCTGAATTGATAGCCGATCAGTCTTTTTCTGTAGATTCATTAAGTATTTCTCTGGCAGCGGGTTCAATGGGCACAATGAATGTAAAGGCAAAATATTTGCATGTATCGGCAGGAGCTGGCAGCCAATTGATTCTAAAAGGAGAAACGGATGTGCTTGATTGTACAACAAAAGGTAACAGTTGTGTCAATACGAACGAACTGAAAGTGAGGAAAAAAGAATGTAAGGAATAAGAATGGATTAAAAGCGGAATACCCGTTGTTGAAATATTATTATTAATCCAGGCAAGCGGAGAAGGAAGTTCCCGTTGCCTGGATTTTTTGTATAATCAGAATTTGATTTTCAGAAGTTTTCCTCCGTATGCAGGAACATCGATGGCGGTCGGTGTATTCGGGTTGAACGAGATCACTTCTTCGCGGCCGGTCAGGAGTTCCTGAGCCGTGCATCGCGTAAATGCAGGCATCTGCAGATAGTCGAAGGCATGCTGGGGAATGTTGACGGAGATCCGTGAATCCAGATCACTGAAGTTGGCTACAACCAGAATCACTTCACGGTCATATTTACGCAGGAAAGCATATTGTTTGTGCTCATTCATCTGCCAGCCGTTCAGATTGGCATACATCAGATCGAAGAAACATCCCCGGGCAATGGCAGCCTCGCTGTTGCAGAGGTTCAGTACGTGGCGGTAGAAATGCCGCAAACCTTTTTCTTTGGCGTTCAGCAGATGTTCGTTATAGCGGCCGTGGTTGTTCCAGCGGCGGATGCTGTCGATGCTCCAGTAGTCAAAGATCGTTGTCCGTCCGTCCCGTCCGCTGAATCCTTCGCTTTCCATACCCGGTTCGCCGAGTTCCTGTCCGAAATAAATCATCATCGGATTGGTGTTCATGCAGGCTGATACAATCAGCGCAGGCAGAGCTTTCGTTGCATTTCCGGCAAAGAAATCGGAAGCGATGCGCTGTTCATCGTGATTTTCCAGGAAGTTCAGCATGTGGTCCTGAATATCGTTGACGCTCTGCCAGCACGAAGTGATGGCAGTAGCCGAAGCATATCCGCCGATGACGGCACGCAGTGTGTCATAAAGTCCCACCTTGTCATACAGATAATCGAAATGACCGTTGTACAGATAGTTCCGGTATTCGTTGGGATTATACACTTCGGCAATGAAAATCAGTTCCGGATATTGGGCTTTCACCTGCGGGATGGCCCATCCCCAGAATTCGCAGGGAACCATTTCAGCCATGTCGCAACGGAAGCCGTCGATTCCTTTGCCGGCCCAGAACAGCAGGATGTCTTTCATCTTGTGCCAGGTGTCCGGAGCAGGTGAGAAGTGACAGCCTGTATTGTGGAAGAAGTCCACTCCATAATTCAGCTTCACGGTCTCGTACCAGTCGTTCGGAGTCGGATAAGCATCAAAGCGGTTGTTTCCGGTAGCTTTTGCCGGCATTTCTTCATAGCTGCCTGCCTGCTCGTCATAGAGGTTGACGTCTCCGGCGAGCTTCTGTCCCGGGAGATAATAGAAGTTATTGTTCGGGCTGAAGTCCATGGAAGTATCGTCATCTTCTCCCAGATCTCTGACGCCTTCCGGTTTCGCCGTGGAGTGATACTGGCGGGCCACATGGTTCGGGACAAAGTCAATGATCATTTTCAGTCCGGCAGCATGTGTGCGTTCCACCAGCGCTTCAAATTCACCCATACGCTTTCTGACGTTTACGGCCAGATCCGGATCCACGTCATAGTAATCGCGGATTGCATACGGTGAACCTGCCTTTCCCTTGACAACGGCAGGATGGTTCTTTTCGATTCCATATTTGGTATAATCAGTCTGTGTGGCATGTGCAAGGACACCGGTATACCAGATGTGGGTTGCTCCCAGCTTCCTGATTTCCTTCAAAGCCTGCGGAGTGAAGTCATTCATTTTCCCGCATCCGTTTTCGGCCAGGCTTCCGTTGCTCGTGCATCGCGGGTTACGGTTGCCGAACAGACGGGTGAATACCTGGTAGATGATTATTTTTTCTGCTGTGTTCATACAAGTATCTCCTTATTATAATTCTTTAGGTTTCTTAACTCTGCTTGTTCTTCGATGGCCTTGAGAGCTGCAAAATATCCCAGACTGAAGATATCTTCCGTTTTGTCCAGCTGATAGTTGGCGAAGTTTTCCAGTCCGTCGGGCGCGATGACCAGATCTGCCTGGCTGAGCTCGGAAAGGGTATTTGCCTCGAACATGAAATGATAGGCACGGAGGGCGATGCTGACGATATTCTGGCTGTATGCGCTTGCATTGAGTTTGAAGACATTCAGGGCAAGCACTTTCTCACAGAGCGGCCGGATAGGGCTGACGGGAATATTCATGAATACTCCTCCGTCCACATAATGCACTTTGTTGATGACGACAGGCTTGAACAAGACCGGGATGCAGCAGGAAGCTGCGATTCGTCTGGTCAGTTCGCCTTGTGTGAAATGGATGCTTTTTCCGTTGTCAAAGTCTGTTGCTGTAATGACAACCGGCATTTGCAGGTCTTCGATCCGTTTGGCCCGCAGGTTTTTTTTCAGGAAATCGGTGAAATAATCCATGCGCAGCAGACTTTCCTTGCTGGGATGGATTTTGGCCAGGTTGATGAAAGACTGGCCGGCAAAAAGCTCCATGACTTCGAACGGTTCTCTTCCGTCAGCAATAAAGGCACTGGCAATCGCTCCTGCACTGGTGCCCGAAAGTATGTCAGGACGGATGTTGTTTTCAAAGAGAGCCTGCAGCATACCCAGGTGAGCAATTCCCCGGATAAAACCGCCGCTCAGTGCGAATCCTGTATGATATTTCAGTGCGGTCATAGGCTATCAATAAACAGGCGTGCAGACGGAGCGGTTTTTTCGGCCGCTGCCGTCTGCATGCTTATAAGGTTTTAGATTTATGTCTGGAGTAATCAGGCAATGCCGTGTGCATTGGCTTCTTTGTTGATCTTCTTGATCAGGCCCTGCAGTACGGCTCCCGGACCGCATTCCGTGAAGTCGTCGGCTCCGTCAGCAATCATGTTCTGAACGGTTTGTGTCCAGCGTACGGATGCAGTGAGCTGAGCGACAAGGTTTGTCTTGATTTCAGCGGGATCAGTATGCGGTTTGGCATCTACGTTCTGGTAGATCGGACATTTGGGTGTATGGAACTCGGTTGCATTGATTGCAGCTTCCAGTTCCACTTTGGCCGGATCCATCAGCGGAGAGTGGAATGCACCGCCCACTTTCAGGGGAAGAGCACGTTTGGCTCCGGCTGCTTTCATCAGTTCACAGGCCTTGTTGATGCCTTCGATAGAACCGGAAATAACGATCTGTCCCGGACAGTTGTAGTTGGCTGCCACGCAAACTTCACCTTCAGCTGCTACGGAAGCACAGATTTCTTCTACTTTTTCATCCGGAAGGGCGATGATGGCTGCCATGGTAGACGGCTGCATTTCACAAGCCTTCTGCATGGCCATCGCACGTGCATAAACCAGTTTCAGTCCGTCTTCGAACGAAAGGGCACCTGCGGCAACCAGGGCAGAGAATTCACCCAGTGAGTGACCGGCCGTCATTTCAGGTTTGAAGTCTTCACCCATGCAGAGGGCGGAGATTACGGAGTGAAGGAATACAGCAGGCTGCGTTACTTTTGTCTGACGCAGATCTTCATCGGTTCCTTCAAACATAATATCTGTAATGCGGTAGCCCAGAATATCATTAGCTTTTTCGAATAATTCTTTGGCCAGCGGAGAGTTTTCATACAGGTCCTTGCCCATACCAACAAACTGAGCGCCCTGACCGGGGAATACAAATGCTTTCATAATGTTTTTTTTCTTATTAAGTTATTCTCCTGCAAAGGTAATCATTCTTTTGAAATATTACTCATTTTCGGTAAAAATGTGCATTGCCTCCGGGGAATGGAAGTGATTCAGCGGGCCGTGGCCGTCGCCGATGTGCACGTCTTTTCCCGTCAGAATACCCTGCCAGACATATTCTTTGGCTCTGGCGACCGCATCTTCCAGGGAATCTCCCAGGGCAAGGCGGGTGGCGATGGCCGACGAGAGTGTGCATCCGGTTCCATGCGTATTGTTGCTTTCCACTTTATCTGCCGAAAACAGATGAGGTTCCGGTTCGTCCTTCACCTGCAGCAGATCATACATCCGGCCTCCGTCAAGATGGCCTCCCTTGATCAGTACTGCCCGGCTTCCCAGTTTCAGCAGTTCGTGGGCGGCGGCCTGCATCGACTCCTGTCCGTTGACGCGGATTCCGGTGAGCACCTGTGCTTCGCTCAGGTTGGGGGTGATGAGTGTAGCGAGAGGCATCAGCCGGGTGGTCAGGGCCTCAATGGCTTCGTCTTCAATCAGCTTGCAGCCGCTGGTGGAAACCATCACCGGATCGAATACGACGAAACGCGGACGGAATTTCTGCAAGGCTTCGGCTATGACTTCTACGATTTTCACGTCATTGATCATACCGATTTTTACGGCCTGCGGACGGATGTCGGTCATGACGGCTTCAATCTGTCCTCTAACAAACTCAGGCGGAACAGGATGAATGCCTGTCACGCCGAGCGTGTTCTGTACGGTGATGGCGGTAATGGCACTGGCTGCATAGGCTCCCAGTGCGGAAATGGTTTTGATGTCAGCCTGTATGCCTGCTCCTCCGCTACAGTCGGAACCGGCAATGGTCAGGACGCATGGATATGTCTTTTTCATTGTTTCATGGTGTTTTGATATGCCTTGCAAAGATAGTTTTTTCCGGGAAACCTTTCGTGTCTTATGGTAATCCGGAAAGCCCCCGGGCTTTTAAAAAAACGTTTCGGCGTTTACACCAAAAGCCCGAATTCTTTTTCCTGAAACGTCGAAACGTTTTTGAAGGGGATGGAACCAGAAAAAAAAGAGAGGCCGCTGGGGAAATAAGCGGCCTCTCGGATTGTCGGGGAAGAGACAAACTCCTTTGTCCCTTTCATCTTCGTATTTTCACAAGCGCGAAGATGAAAACATAAATCTATTACTATGAAAAACATTGACATAACGCTGCAGCTTCATAAATTGTTCTTGCAGGGTTTTGAAAAACCTTATTATTTAACATTCCTTTGCAATTAAATCTATCTTTTGCACAGCCCCCTGAAGTCGCAGAAGCTGCATTTGTCTTCGTTATCTGTCTGATTGAAAGCTATTTCCGGATTGAATATAACTTCCAGTAACTGGTTCAGGTTTTCCCGGAACAAATTTTCGTATTGACTGAAATCTTCTACGGCTTCTTTTTCCTTTCGGGGCTCTCCCATACGGATGACAGGGGAATAATCCTGTGAAGCTGCCCGGTGAATGTAGAGCAGGGAAGGCGCTACGCGCAGGTCACTGCCTTTCTCACGTAACTTCCGGCAGACGATGGAGGCATAGAGAAAGGTCTGGAATACGTAGGCCGACCGTTTCTTGTCGGGCAGGAAGAGGCTTTCCACATTGGCGGGCGTATCGGCATCGCCTCCTGTCTTGTAGTCCACAATGCGCAGGGTGCCGTCTTTGGTGTCAAGCCGGTCGATGATTCCTCCGATACGTGATTTCAGGATGCCCCGCGGCGTGCGGATGTCAATATCCTCACTCACGAAGTGTTCGCTTCCTGAAAAGGTGAAGGGAGCATAGCGCAGGTCGTTTTCCAGCAGTTGCTTCAGATAGCGCGTGATGACTGCCGAATTGATCAGCTGGATGCCGTTGTATTCGGCCCGTTCCTCTTTCGGTATGTTGAAAAAAAGTTTCTTGAATCCGTTGTCTACATACTCCTGCAGGCGGACTTCGTCTTTCAGCAAGGTTTCGATGGCTTCCTTATTAATTACTTTTCCGTGGGCGGTCAGGTCTTTGTAGATATGTTCGGCTGCATCGTGGAAAATACTTCCGAAATGGGATGCGTCGACTTCCGCACTGACTTCGTCCGGGGCACTGAGCTGGGCTACATACTTGTAGTAGAACTTCAGCGGACAGTCCAGGTAGCAGTTCAGGGCGGAAGGGGAGAGAAAAGCCTTCGGGTTGACCCGCACATCGAAGACGCTTTGCATGCGCCGCATGACGTCGGGTGTTTTTTCGATGGTTATCGGAGCTGTTGTCTGTGGAGACTGGGCAGCCTCCAGCACCATGCGGCGTACGGGATATTCCCATTCGATCAGGAACTGGAGCATGAAGCGTGACATTTCTCCCCGGTTGATTCCGTCGGTGGAGGTGTTGTAGACCAGTGTGACTTTCTCGGCACGTTGCAGCAGCCGGTAGAAATAGTAGGCATAAACGGCGATCTTGTGGTCAATGGTTGTCATGCCGAATGCCTTACGCAGATTATAGGGAATGAAAGAGGCCTCTCCGCCGCTTTTCGGAAGCTGCCCTTCATTGACTGACAGCATGATGAGATGGCGGAAATCCAGATTACGGGTTTCCAGTACTCCCATGACCTGCATGCCGATAGCCGGTTCGCCGTGGAACGGAATGCTGGCGGCCGACATCACACGGGTGAGCAGACGCTTGAAGGTGGCGGGCTGCACTTGCAGTTCTCCGCTTTCCGTCAGCGTGTGGAAACGGTTGATCAGGGTGAAGGCATTGAACAGAGCTTCCCGGTAAAGCTGGTCGAAGGCTGCATCTGCCGAGGCGGCCTGTTGCTGATAGCATGCTGCCATGCGCTTCAGTGCTTCGGCAAGCATGATACACAGGGACAGGTTGCCTTCGCGGGGCTGGAACAGCAGTTCCAGGGCTTCGTCTTTTTCCAGTTCGGACGGAAGCGGATAGAAGCGGTTGTCCTGAGTCAGTGCCTTTTCCAGTTTTCCGGCCTCGGGCGACAACTGGCGGGTGTACGGATGACGCAGCACGCTGATTACTTCGTCGAAGCGGTAGCGGCCGTTATTGGGATTGTAGCCGGCGGTATGAAGTTCCATCAGGGCATTGACAAAACTGTATGCAGGAGTCTGCGAGAGCGGGAATCCCATCGTGATGTTGAGGTGGCTGACATTCTCCGGAAGGGAATGAAGAACAGGCTGGAGCATGGACTCGTTGCAGAGTACAACCGCCGTTTCTTTCTCGTCTTCTGTCAGGTTGGTACGTATCCATTGCGGCAGGTAACGCGCCTGTCCGTTCTCGGTTGGCGACTCGATGTAGGTGATCTCTTTCGGACGGTTTAGGTTGCTAAAAGCCGAAGCCGGGAGTTCAGAGGGGAAATTGCGGAGGTTCCGGCGGATGAATTCTCCGGCTTCATGGGGAGTTTTCTCCAGGTAGAAGTTGTCATAATCCCAGTAGAACAGGGCTTTCCCGGCTTCATTCAGGCGGTGAAACAGCTCCTGTTCCACTTTGTTGAGCACGTTGAATCCCACAAACACATAGCGCTGATAAGGAAGAGTTCTGACATCAAGCCGGTCGATGACTTCGCGGTAGAGCATGCCTTCGTATGCGATTCCCTGTTCTCTCAGCACTTGTCTGTATCGGGTATATACTTCTCTCAGTACATTCCAGAGCGAGATGAAGCGTTGTTTGAGTTCCGTCACCTGATGGATGGAGAAGTTATGGAAAAACTGGCTGATGGCTTCTTTCTGGCCTTCTTCCAGAAAATCGTAGTCATCTGCCAGGGCGTTCAGATCCCTGAGGTTGCTGAACAAAGCGTCCGTATCGGCCAGGTTCTTGTCGGCATCATCGAAATCGCTGATCAGCATCTCACCCCAGAAATAAAAGTCGTCCAGCGTTTCCTTGCTTCCGGTTGCTTCGCGGAACACTCGGTAAAGGTCGCATACGAGCTTGATGGGATCTCCCACTTGCAGGCTGGAAGACTGGCGGAAGAGTTCGCTGATGCTGACGTAGGCGGGCGACCAGATGGGACGGTCGGCTTCCTGTGCCAGGTATTCATTGAAGAAAAGACTGGCACGCTTGTTCGGGAAGACCACGGCCAGATGGGCAAAGTCCCCGTTGGTTTTCGTATAGAGATCGTGTGCTACTTGTTTCAGAAAGGTATCCATATCTTGTTGTTCTGTGAAGTTAGACGATTTCTTCCAGTTCATTCTTGAAGACATACCACAGGAAGCCTTCCACGTGTGTATATCCCATAGCTGAAAGAAGATTCATGTATTCGCGTACCTGACGGTTGTAGGCTTCGTTCTTTTTCCCGAACTTGAAGTCGACGATGATGACTTGTCCGTTTTTCATCATGACCCGGTCCGGACGCCGTGTCTGGGTCTGCCCGTTTTCGTCAGTAAAAAGGATGGCGCATTCGTTGAAGAGTTCCCAGGTTCCGTTGTACCAGTCCTTGACTTTCGGATGGTTCATGGCCCATTGTGCCAGACGGGTGATCTGTTTTTCCTGTTCTGCCGATTCCAGAATACCGTCGAACCGGAGCCGGCTGATGGCTTCGGGCAGGTCGGATTCCTGGCGGATGGAAGCAAAAACCTGGTGCAGCAGTCTTCCCTGCCGGATATACTGGGTACTGTCTTCTTCCTCTTCTTCTCCCCGGATGAAATCGGCCGAACGGTTGGACTGCTGGAATTCGATAGCCGTTTCCGTGGATTCCAGCCGGACGGGGATTCCTGCAGCCTGTTCGGACAGACGGTTGCCGGAAGCCTGTTCCGCCGACGGTTCCGAGAGACAGAGTGTACCGTATTCGTAGAGGTCAGGAGCGGAAGACTTGTCCTCTTCTGAGTCTGTTTCCTCGTGCTGCATCGGGGGATCTTTCATCTGCAACAGAGCCTCCTGCAACAGTTCGGAAACAGTTCCTTTTTGATTCTGTTTTCCCCAGATGATCAGATTCTTGCAGGCACGGGTAAAGGCAACATACAGCAGGTTCAGATTGTCCACCCACAGCTGAAGCCGCTCTTCGAGATAGCTGGACCGGTAGATGGAATTGGCCATCGCTGAGGAATAGTTTACCGGAACAATGTCCAGCTCGTTGAACGGAGCGATGTCTGTTTCTTTTCCGGTTCCTGCCACGGAACACCAGATCAGGTGACTGTTTGTTTCGTTTTCCATTTTCCAGTCGCAGAAAGGGATCAGTACCGTATGGTATTCCAGTCCTTTCGACTTATGGATGGACAGGATGCGGATTCCTTCGATTTCTCCCGAAGGAATGGTCTTTTCGTGCAGCTTTTCGTCCCAGTAAGTCAGGAAAGCTGTCAGTTCAGAAGAATGTTTCTGCTGGTATTCCGTCACGGCATCATAGAAGGCACACAGGTAGGCATCCTGATGTTCGATCCGCTCCATGCTGAAAAGGATGAAGAGCTTTTCCATCAGTTCATAGAGCGGCATCAGCTTCAGTTCCTCCAATTGCAGCATGAAGCCCGCGGGGAGATAATCGGAAACCTTATTGATAAGAATGGTGTTCAGGCTGATGTCCTGATGCAGGATCTCGTTCTGGTAGGCTACGGCCAGGCGCGCCTGGGCAATCAGATCATCGGGCATGGCCAGAAAACGCAGCCCGTCGATGATCATGCAGATGGCCAGTGAGGCATCCAGCCGGAACGCTTCGTCAGAAACAATGCGGTAGGGGGTATGCTTGTCGAAGTAATCGGCAATGGCAGGAATCGTTTTGTTCTTGCGGACCAGGATGGCAATGTCCTTGGTCTGTATACCCTTCCGGATCAAGGCATCGGTTTCTTCTGCCAGTTGTTGCAGCATGGTTTCGGCATAAGGCTCTTCCTTGTTGTCGGGCAGGAATGTCAGTTTGATGTAACCTTTTTCGTCTTTCCGGGCTGTCTGCTGGCATACGTCACTGTAAGCATCAAGCAGCTGGGTACACGGATCGCCCTGTTCAGCTTCGTAGCGGTCGTTCAGAACCTGACAGGCTGCCGTGAACAGTCCGTTGTTGAAGCGGATGATGTTGGCCTCACTGCGCCAATTGGTTCCCAGACTGCATTCCCTGATCCGGAAACTCGGATCATTTCCCAGCCCGGCCAGAATCTTCCAGTCTCCGTTTCGCCACCGGTAAATGCTCTGTTTGATATCACCGACGATCAGACTTCCTTCTTTTTGTGCGAGGCTTTCCTGTAACAGCAAATGGAAGTTTTCCCATTGCATACGCGAGGTGTCCTGAAACTCGTCGATCATAACCGTGTCAATGGTTGTGCCGATTTTTTCATAGACAAAGGAGGCATCTCCTTCACGGATGAGACTGTGAAGAAGGGCATTGGTATCGGAAAGCAGGAAACGGTTGTGGCTCTGGTTCTGGATACGCACTTCTTCGTCAATGTGAGCGAGCAGTCGCAGGTTGTTCAGATAGCGCAGGGAGAGGTCGCATGAATTGACCAGCATGTTGTTGTCCGGGCGTAGTTTCTCTGCTTCTGTGAGCAGGGGAATCAGTTCATTTTCTGCCAGCGAGCGGATCGTGTCCCGGTAAGCGGAGGTTTTGGTAGTCCATCCGGCCGCATCCTCCAGGCAGTCTTCAACGGTTTTGTTGCGTACCTTGTCGTCCAGTTCTCCCCGTGCGATCTTGTTGAAATAGCTGGCAATGCCGTTGGAGCCCCGTTTCAGGTCGGCCGGAGTCAGTCCGTTGGCTTCAAGCAGTTCCAGAAAATGTTCGGTGAACCCTTTCATCTGTTCCAGGGCTTCCTGGCGGATCAGTTGCAGCTTCTTCCGGTATTCGGGAATGAACTGCGGCTGGGAAAGCTTGTTTCTCAGTCCGTTGCCTTTCTCTATGTAGCTCTCATTGAGAATGTTTTTTCCGAAATTCTTGATTTCGCCTGATACGTTCCACCGTTTGTCATCGGCAATCCGTTCTTCGATATACTCCAGCAGCCAGTAAAGCACCGGAGAACGGCGGTCCAGTTTCTCAATCATGGAGTCGACAGCATCGCTGAGCACTTCGGTATTGTTCAGCTCAATGTTCAGGTTTGCACCCAGTTCCAGTTCCCGTGACAGGTTGCGCATGACCGACTGAAAGAACGAGTCGATGGTTTCAATGCGGAAACGGCTGTAATCATGGATGATGTTTTTCAAGGCCGTCCGGGCCGCCTGCCGGATTTCGTCTACGGATTTACCGGAGGTTTTCAGGATTTCCTTTAAATAGCCTTCCGATTCAGGGGAAGCGGTTGCAATGCCGTATAACTGATACAGGATACGTTTTTTCATTTCCGTGGTTGCCTTGTTGGTAAAGGTAACCGCCAGAATCTTCCGATAGGCTGAAGTATCTTCGATCAGAAGTTTGATGTATTGTACGGCCAGTGTAAATGTTTTTCCCGAACCTGCCGAAGCTTTGTAAACTAAAAGTTGTGGATGCTGTTCCATAATGGTATGCTTTGTAATACACTTGATGAGGACAAATATACGGATAAAGGTTGGATTATCGGTTTTAATAATTAAAATTAAAAATGCGTTAATCCGTTGAAATCTGTGTTTCAATTCTGCACTTCTTGCTATCTTTAACGGATTTTTATGAATAGGCATAATAACTAAAAATAAGAAATGACTAAATTACTATTGATTCTCGGGCTTTTAGTGGGAATATTCCTTCCGGGGGAAAGTCTTGCCCAAGAGAATAAGTCTAATTTTGTGCATGTATCTTTGGTAGACAGGATGCAGCAGGACTCAAAAACGGAATGTATATCGGACAGTGTGCTGTCTTTTGGTGGTGGAGATATCATTCAGGGAGAAGACGGACGTTATCATTTGTTTGTCAGCGGCTGGGTAGCCGATTCAGCCCGTCAAGATAAATTGATGCCGGATTCAATGATCTATCAGGCTATTTCAGAAAAACCTCAGGGCCCTTATAAAATGTTGCGCTCCATTGGTGCCGGTTGTCATCCGGAAGTATTCAAGCTGGCAGATAACAGTTATATGATTTCTGTTCAGGGTGGCTATTACAATGCCAAGTCACTGGAAGGACTTTGGACATTTCATACCTTTGGTTTTGATAGCCGGAACCGTCCGGCTGTGAAGACTTCTTCTCACTGGAGCCTTGCCAGACGGAAGGATAATTCATTTTTGATGGTCAGTCAGGAAGGAGGAGTCTGGGTAAGCCAGTCCGGAGTCTCTACTTATAATGGAGTGACAGACGAAGGTGTGTTTCCGCTGGTGGCAACAGATTATGATGACTGGGTCGTATGGCGGGACAATGTCCAGTATCATTTGTTGCTGGGAAACCATGAGAATTCTCAATGTTACTACATGCGTTCGTTTGATGGTTTGCACTGGGTGATTGAATCGAAGCTGGATTATTCGCAGGTAATGAAGATGGGTGCAGACAGTCTGGGCCTGGAAAAAGTTGTATACGGCTGTCCCAGTGTCCTGCAGAATGAAGAAGGAAAAGCAATTCAACTGAATCTGGAAGTAACCCAGGTACGGAAAGATGGAAAGATGCATTCAAGAAATGTCAGTTTCTCTCTGGAGCCGGATCTGGATGTAAGGTTGATAAACAAAAAGCCGATCACGGATGCTGTTCAGAAGCTGGAGATTCTGGTAAAGGGAAATGACCGCTTTAATCCGTTGACGGATCTGGATTTGCCTACCTTGCGTGCCGGCTCACCATTGGAAGTGAACCGTGGAGGCGGAGGTATTGTGGTGGAAAGCAAGCCTCAGGGCAAAGATCTGCTGTTGACCTTTTATGCTGATTTCTACGATTTCCCGCATGGTGAGTTTGCCGTGAAACTGGCAGGAAAGAAGCAGGACGGGACAAAGGTGGCCGGTTATATGCGTTTGCCTCAGTTAAAGGATAATCCGCTGATGTCTGTACGTAAACCGATCTTTGCGAATTTTCTCAATAAGAAGCGTATAAAGATGACCGTTGAGAATCTGGGCGATGTATCTTCCCGCAGAATGAATATATATTTGAAATATAAGGAGAATGGAAAATACAAAGTGTTGTTTAAAGAAAAGCTTCCTCCTCTTCGTCCTTTTGAAGTATATAATTTCACTGTAGATGTCAAATGGGTCTTGAATGACCGGTGCCGTTATGAGTTTGTTGTGGTTGTAGACGACAAGGATTATGAATCGGAATATCATTTTGTGAAATAAGTAAAGAAAAAGCCCTTTCAGATTACGTTGCAGTAGCAAACATCTGAAAGGGCTTTTTCCTTTACCGTTCTGCTATTTATCGGATATCCTGATACAGATATCGCTTGATACTTTTCTTCGCTGTCTTCTCGAACTCTTCCGGATAGAGCTTGATACGGGTAATTTGTGCATAGGCCGGCAGCTGACTGTTCAGTTCTATGCGGTTGTTTTCAATCGCTTCTTCCAGCTGGTGTGCATTCATGTTCTGCTGGAAGGCTTCTTCATTGTCCGGATATACCAATGCAATCAGTTTGTTGTTTTGCAAGATTACCAGTGATTCATTGACAAACGGCATGTTGTTTAACCGCGCTTCAATTTCTTCCGGATAAATGTTCTGTCCTGAAGCTGTCAGCAGCATATTCTTGCAACGTCCCTTGATATAGATATTGCCTTGTTCGTCTTTGATCGCCATATCACCGGTGTGCAGCCATCCTTCTTTGTCGATGGTTTCTTCTGTCGCCTTTTCATTCTTATAGTATCCCAGCATGGTGTTCATACCCCGGCATACCAGTTCGCCGGGAATACGTGTCGGATCGTCTGACAAAACACGTGTTTCCATGTTGGCTACGGTTTTTCCACAGGATGTATATTGGATTTCGTCCCATCTGCTGTGGCAGATAAGAGGAGCACATTCTGTCATACCATATGCTATGGTGTAGGGGAAATTGATTTTACGGAGGAATGCCTCTACTTCTGCATTGAATGGAGCTCCGCCTACGACGATTTCAATGAAGTTTCCTCCGAACACTTCCATGGCCTGCTGACGGATGTTTTCTTTGATCTTATCGCTGATGATGGGAAGGTTGAGTAATAACTTTCCTAATTTGTTGTCTACCTTCGGCAATATGTTCTTCTTGAAGATTTTTTCTACAATCAGAGGAACGCATGCGATGATGCGGGGACGTATTTCCGTAAACGATTCTGCAATGATTTTAGGAGAAGGCATACGGGTGAGGAACCATAAATGTGCTCCGGCGGTAATGCCGTAAAGGAAGTCGAACACCAGTCCGAATATATGTCCCAGCGGGAGCATGGAAACAATGCGGTCGCCGGCTTTCAGCCCTACCTTATTATCAATGTGAACCACGTTGGAAAGGATGCTGCGATAGGGGAGCATTACTCCCTTGGAATAGCCTGTTGTACCTGAAGTATAATTAATGACTGCCAGCTCTTCCGGTGATTCACGCCGGTAAGATACTTGTTCTGCACGGAATCTGCAGGGATATTTTTTTCCGAATTCTTCGTTCAGGTGTTCTCGTGCATAGGATAATTGTTTGGACCGGGATACAACCAGATCAAAATTCTTCAGTTCGATGATACCTTCCAGATGAGGCATGGCTGCTTCGTTGAAGTTTTCCCACACCTGGTCACCGACAAAGAGCATTCGTGCTTCAGAATGGTTTACGATGTTATGGACATTGTCTGCCTTGAATTCGTGGAGAATAGGAACGGCAACGGCTCCGTAGGTGATGACACCCAGGAAGGTGGCTCCCCAGTTGGCGCTGTTGCGGCCGCAAAGTGCTATTTTATCCCCTGGTTGGATTCCTGCATGTTGGAACAGGATATGCATTTTTTCTATTTTCCGTGCTACGTCTTTATATTGTAAGGTAGCTCCCTTGTAGTCTGTCAGAGCGCTTCGATCCCAGTTCTTCCGGATACTTTGCTCAATAAGTTGTATAAAACTGTCTTGTATTTCCATTGGTTTTGCACACAATTCGTGTTAATGTGCGCAAAATTAATAAAAAAACAGATACAGAAGCGGAATTGGATAGAAGAATTGAATATTATCAGTTGTCAATTGTTGAATTTTAAGTAGCTTTGCAATGTTATTAAATAAGGTAATATATGTTGATATACAATACAACTTATCATGTTACGACAGCTGATGCACGTAATTTTGTCATCTGGCTGAATGAGTGTTATATACCGGAAATCGAACAGTCCGGAGAGTTGAAAAATCCACGGATCTTACATATTCTGAGCCATAAAGAAGATGACAGTGAGTGCTTTTCTTTACAGTGGGAAGTAGAAGACAGTGCGGCATTGCATCGCTGGCATACTCGTCAGGGCGCCAGACTGAATGAAGAAATGCTGAAGATATTTAAAGATAAAGTGATAGGCTTTCCAACATTGATGGAGGTAATCAAGTGATACAGCCGGTAAAGGAGAAGATTATTTTGGGGATTGACCCGGGAACCAATATTATGGGATATGGGGTCCTGAAGGTTACGGGTACACGTCCGCAAGTTATGACTTTAGGCGTAATTGATCTGCGCAAGTGTAGTGATCCTTATTTGAAACTGAAACATATTTACGAACGTGTACAGGGGGTCATCACATCGTTTTTACCGGATGAACTAGCTATTGAGGCCCCGTTTTTCGGGAAAAATGTACAGTCCATGTTAAAATTGGGGCGTGCGCAGGGAGTAGCCATCGTAGCAGCTTTGTGTCGGGATATTCCCGTTACCGAATATGCACCTTTGAAGATCAAAATGGCAATCACCGGTAACGGGCAAGCCAGCAAGGAGCAGGTTGCAGATATGCTGAAGCGTATGTTGCACATCCCGGCCTCTGAAATGGGGCCTTTTATGGATGCGACTGATGCTCTTGCCGCTGCTTATTGTCATTATTTGCAGATGGGACGTCCCGAACTGCCGAAAGCTTATTCCAGTTGGAAAGATTATATAGCCAAAAATCCAGATAAGGTTAAGAAATAAAGGAAGACTATGAAAGTAAAGCATTTGATCGTGTTGTCAATGCTTGCTGCAATGGGATGTAATTCCGCGCATGAGAAGACATACACGTCGTTTGATGATTATCCGGTATACAAAGGTGAATGGGAAGAAATGAATTATTCACCGGAAGCAACCCGGTTTTCTTTATGGGCTCCTACAGCTACTGAAGTAAAAGTTCTGCTGTATGAAGCCGGGAAGGGTGGATCTGCTTATCGTATGGTCTCAATGGAAGCCGGTGAAAAAGGCATGTGGTCGGTAACGGTCGAAGGAGATCTGAAAGGTAAATTCTATGCGTTTAATGTTCGTGTGGGGGAGGACTGGCAGGGCGATACTCCAGGATTAATGGCGAAGGCTGTCGGGGTGAACGGAGATCGCGCTGCGGTAGTTGATATGCGTTCAACTGATCCTGAAGGATGGTTGCAGGATAAAAGGCCGTCTCTGAAAAGCTTTGCAGATATGGTGGTTTATGAAATGCACCATCGTGATTTTTCGGTTGATACTGTTTCCGGTATACAGAATCGTGGCAAGTTCCTGGCGCTGACAGAAGGGGGTACACATACTTTTCAGGGCGAGAAAACCGGAATAGACCATTTGCAGGAATTGGGAGTTACGCATGTGCAGTTGATGCCTTCCTTTGACTTTTCTTCTGTTGATGAAACCAGATTGGATGTTCCTCAGTATAATTGGGGATATGATCCGAAAAACTATAATGTACCTGAAGGGTCTTATTCGACAGATCCTTATACTCCCGAAACGCGAATCCGCGAATTCAAGGAAATGGTGATGGCTCTTCATCAGGCAGGAATTCGGGTTATTATGGATGTGGTTTATAATCATACCTCAACGATTGAAGGGAGTATTTTTGACCATACGGTACCCGGATATTTTTATCGCTTGAACCAGGAGGGTAAACCTGCTAATGGTTCGGGATGTGGAAACGAGACAGCCAGTGAACGGGCCATGATGCGCCGGTTCATTGTCGAGTCGGTCTGTTACTGGGTGCGGGAGTATCATGTAGACGGTTTTCGTTTTGATTTGATGGGCTTGCATGATATAGAAACGATGAAGGCTGTCCGTTCAGCATTGGATGCCATTGATCCTACTATATATATAGGAGGAGAAGGATGGGCAGCTGAGCCTCCCCAGATTTCTTTGGAATTGGCAGCCATGAAGAATAACATGCGTCAACTGCCGGGCATTGCAGCGTTCAGTGATGAATTCCGGGACAGTTTGCGTGGACATGGTTATGAGGGAAAAGGAACCTTTATTTGTGGTCGTTCCGGGTATGAGGATGGTATCCGGTTCGGATTGGCAGGCGGAGTAGAACATCCGCAGTTAGTTCCTGATTCGGCCTATCAGGGACCGGCGGTATGGGCTGGCGAACCAACTCAGTTTATCAGTTATGCCAGTTGTCATGATGGGCTTTGCATAACAGACTATTTGAAAGAGACAATGCCAAAAGCTTCTTCTGAGGAATGGAAAGCCATGCTGAAACTGACAGAAACAGCTGTACTGACTTCTCAGGGAATACCTTTTCTGTTTGCCGGCGACGAGATCATGCGCGACAGAAGAGGTAACGGTAATCCTTATAATGCTTCGGATGAGATAAATGCTATTGACTGGCAGAAGAAAACACAGAATCGTGATGTCTTTGATTATGTAAGGGAACTGATAGTTATGCGCAAGGCACATCCGGCTTTCCGTATGGGACGGGCTGGGCTGGTTCGTCAGTATATGGAGTTTTTGAAGATGCCTGTCAGCAATGTCATTGCTTTTCGGCTGAAAGGAGAACCCTGCGGAGATTCATGGTCGAATATAACAGTTATTCTGAATGCACGTCCGGAAGCCGTGCGGGTAACGGTTCCGGAAGGAAAATACCGGGTTGTGTGCCGGGACGGGAAAATAGATTTAAATAATGGATTGGGACTGGTTTCGGGAGGCGATATAAGTGTAGCTCCCCGTTCAGCCCTGATTATGCATCAATAAAAGAAAGTTATGCAATATACGATATCTGTTGAGAATGGAGTTGCTCGTCATCCCATGTATCGGATGAAAGAACCGTTGAATCTGCGTTTTGCTGCAGGTGAACATATAGCAGTTGTCGGAGCTAACGGAGCAGGAAAAAGTTTATTAATTGATACGCTCACGGGACGTTATCCATTGCTGATGAATGAAGTAAAGTATGATTTCTCCCCATCTTCCTCTCCTTTGGCATCTGATAATATCAAATGTATCACTTTTCGTGATTCTTATGGCGATGCGGACGGGAATTATTATTACCAGCAGCGGTGGAATGCACATGACCTGGATGATACTCCTTTGGTACGTGATCTTTTGCCTGCTGCGAAGAATGAAGTTCTGCGTCAGGCATTGTATGATTTGTTTCATATAGGACCGATGCTGGACAAGCATATCATTCTGCTTTCCAGCGGCGAGCTTCGGAAGTTTCAGTTGACGAAAACCTTATTGAGTGATCCTCGGGTACTGATCATGGACAATCCTTTTATCGGACTGGATGTTCAGACACGGGAACAACTGCACCAGTTGCTGAAAGAACTGACGGAACGTACTTCTCTTCAGGTGATTCTGGTTCTGTCGAAAACCGATGATATACCTTCCTTTATTACACATGTCGTGCCGGTGGCAGATCGTGTCTGTGGAGACAAGATAACATTGCAGGAGTATCTGAGTCAGATAGAGAAGATTCCTGCCCATGTACTGTCGGAAGAAAAGCGGAAGAAGATACTGGAACTTCCTTACGCTGAAGGGCTTTATCATGCAGATCGGGTGGTGGAACTGGATAAGGTAAGTATCCGATATGGAGAACGTACCATTCTGAAAGAGTTGGACTGGACGGTGAAATGCGGTGAGAAGTGGGCTTTAAGCGGTGAAAACGGTGCAGGGAAATCTACGTTGCTGAGTCTGGTGTGTGCTGATAATCCACAAAGTTATGCCTGTGCCATATCCTTGTTTGGCCGTAAACGGGGAAGCGGTGAAAGTATTTGGGAAATTAAAAAACATATCGGTTATGTCAGTCCTGAAATGCACCGGGCTTATTCGAAGAACCTGCCGGCTATTGATATTGTGGCCAGTGGATTATATGATTCAATAGGGCTTTACCGGAAACCTCGTGAATGCGACCGGGAAATTTGCGAGATGTGGATGGATGTATTTGGTATAGCGGATTTGAAAGACCGTAGTTTTCTGCAATTGTCGAGTGGAGAACAGCGTCTGGTTCTGTTGGCTCGTGCTTTTGTGAAGGATCCGGAGCTGTTGGTGCTTGATGAGCCTCTTCACGGACTTGACATGCGGAACCGTCGCCTGGCCAAGGATGTGATTGAAACATTTTGTGAGCGTGAGGTCAAGACGTTGATTATGGTAACCCATTACCAGGAAGAATTGCCGTCGGTCATTGACCATCAGCTTTATCTGACCCGTAACCGGTAAAGTGGCTATGGAATCATGAGTACCTGCCTGATTATTGAGGTGTGAAGTAAGAATAAGGAGGCATATCAGCACCTGTGCAAAGGCTGATATGTCTCTTTCTTTTGTCTTTTAAGATGATTAAGCTTAAGATTTATAAAGGGAGTGTATCCTGCATTCGCCGTAGAGCTTCATTATAGTCTGAAATCAATTCTTTCATGACTTCGTCTACAGGTTGCAACCGTTTGATCAGTGAAGCTATTTGTCCGATTTCCAGTTCGCCATCAAAGATATCCCCTTCGAAAATTCCTTTCTTTGCGCGTCCTCTTCCCAAAATATTCCGTAATTCATCAATTGAGGCTCCTCTTTGTTCTGCTTCTTCAATCTGATGATAGAAATCGTTTTTAACCAGTCGGGTAGGAGCAAGCTGTTTTAAAGTCAGGATGGTATCTCCTTCATTCAGACGCAGACATCGGTCCTTGAAAGTAAAGTGAGCTGAACTTTCTTCGGTGAGAGCAAAACGGGTTCCTATTTGTACTCCATCTGCGCCTAAGGCCCTTGCTGCAAGGATTCCTTCTCCGGTGGCGATGCCACCTGCAGCAATCAACGGAACGGTACACATTTTCCGGATGGCAGGAATCAAACACATGGTTGTTGTTTCTTCACGTCCATTGTGACCGCCGGCTTCGAATCCTTCAGCTACAATGGCATCCACTCCGACTTCTTCACATTTCATGGCGAAGCGTAGTGAGGAAACAACATGAACGACTTTCATTCCATGTTCGTGCAGAAAGTCTGTCCATGTTTTCGGACTTCCGGCAGAAGTAAATACGATTTTTACATTCTCTTCTACAAGAATCTGCATGATCGATTCTATTTCAGGATACATCAGTGGAACATTCACACCAAAAGGCTTGTCGGTAGCCTGCCGGCATTTGTGCAGATGCTCACGCAGGGTGTCAGGATGCATGGAACCCGCTCCCAGCAATCCCAGTCCTCCGGCGTTACTTACGGCAGATGCCAGTCGCCAGCCGCTGCACCAGGCCATTCCGCCTTGAATAATCGGATATTGAATACCGAAAAGATGACATATTTTGTTCATACGCATTTAAATATCTGGTTAAGCATGTCTTTTGGCGAATATCGGAAAAAAGCGTAACTTTGCCAACGGTTTTATTGCATTTTGTAGATCTTAAAAAATTATTTTCGTGTTATTCTTACAATTGCTTGTGGTCCTGGTGGCCATTATTATTGGTGCCCGTTTGGGAGGCATTGGTTTGGGTGTGATGGGAGGCGTAGGCCTGGCCATCCTCAGTTTTGTGTTTGGTCTGCAACCGACGGCGCCGCCTATTGATGTCATGCTGATGATTGCAGCCGTGATTGCAGCAGCTTCATGTATGCAGGCTGCGGGTGGTCTGGAATATATGGTTAAAGTAGCCGAACATATTCTTCGGCGTAATCCGGCTAAAGTAACTATTCTCAGTCCGATCGTTACTTATCTGTTTACATTTATTGCAGGAACGGGTCACATAGCCTATTCGGTACTTCCTGTGATTGCGGAAGTTGCCCGTGAAACAAAGATTCGTCCTGAACGTCCTTTGGGCATTGCGGTCATTGCATCGCAACAGGCAATTACAGCCAGTCCGATTTCGGCCGCTACGGTAGCTTTGCTGGGCTTGCTGGCAGGCTTTGACATTTCGTTGTTTGATATATTGAAGGTTACGGTTCCTGCTACATTGATCGGTGTGCTGGTAGGCGCTTTCTGTTCGATGAAGGTCGGTAAGGAACTGGAGGATGATCCCGAATATCAGCGCCGGTTGAAGGAAGGAATGATTGAGGAAGTGACACAGGAAAGTACTCGTATCGAGAATCTTTCTAAAGCACGGATTTCCGTGCTGATCTTTCTTTTCGCTACATTTTTAATAGTGTTGTTTGGTTCCATCGATTCGCTTCGTCCCAGTTTTGAAGTAAACGGACAAGTAACCATGCTCAATATGCCTTCTATTATTGAAATTATCATGCTTAGTACGGCAGCTGTTATTCTTTTGGTATGCCGCATTGATGGAATCAAGGCTGTACAAGGAAATATATTCCCGGCAGGTATGCAGGCGGTGATTGCTATATTTGGTATTGCCTGGATGGGAGATACATTTATTGCCGGTAACCTGGAGCAGCTGAAAGGCTCGATAGAACAAGTCGTTCAAAGCATGCCCTGGCTGTTTGGTGTGGCTCTGTTTGTGATGTCCATTTTGTTGTATAGCCAGGCTGCGACCATTCGCGCGGTGGTTCCTCTGGGTATTGCCTTAGGTATTTCGCCGTTATTGCTTATAGCTTTGTTTCCTGCGGTAAATGGTTATTTCTTTATTCCTAACTATCCGACAGTCGTTGCAGCCATCAACTTTGACCGGACAGGAACAACACGGATTGGTAAATATATTCTGAACCATTCTTTTATGATGCCCGGACTGGTGTCAACCATTGTAGCAATCCTGGTAGGCCTGCTGTTGATTCAGGTTTTGTTCTGATTCTTCCGGTCATTCATTTCGAAGAAAGTATAAGGTCCCGTTTTCAGTTCTACCTTGTATGGAGCTGAGAACGGGACTTTTTTATCTTGTTTTGGGGATAAAGACAGAGAAATTTGCCTTTCGGAGGACAGGCAATAAATATTAATCGTACTTTTGCGGGCAGAAAACTTAAACTGTAGACACATGGAACCGATACAAAAAATTAATAAAGTAGAAGTCCGTAACCTGCAGATGGACGACTATGCCCAGCTGGCTCAGTCGTTTACCCGCGTGTATGCGGACAAGGATGTGTTCTGGACCAGAGAACAAATCAAGACGTTGATCACTATTTTCCCTGAAGGACAGATTGTAACTGTTGTCGATGACAAGATTGTCGGTTGTGCACTTTCCATTATCGTAGATTACGATATGGTAAAGGGAGATCACACCTACGCCAAAGTAACCGGCAATGAAACCTTTAATACGCACAACCCTAAGGGAAACATCCTGTATGGCATAGAAGTATTTATCCATCCCGATTACCGGGGACTGCGTCTGGCACGCCGTATGTACGAATATCGCAAGGAACTTTGTGAGAAGTTGAATCTGAAGGCGATCATGTTTGGCGGGCGTATTCCGAATTATTATAAATATGCCGATACGATGCGCCCCAAGGAATATATCGAAAAGGTACGTTCCCGTGAAATCTATGATCCGGTTCTGACTTTCCAGCTCTCCAATGATTTCCACGTACGCCGTGTGATGCGCAATTATTTGCCTAATGATGAGGAGTCCAAGCATTGTGCAACACTGCTTCAGTGGGATAACATCTATTATCAGCCGCCTACAGATTCGTATGTAGACAAGAAGACAACCGTGCGTGTGGGACTTGTCCAGTGGCAGATGCGTTCCTATCAGACTCTTGATGACGTGTTCGAACAGGTAGAGTTCTTTATTGATGCGGTGTCCGGTTATAAGAGCGATTTTGTGCTTTTCCCCGAATATTTCAATGCGCCGCTGATGGCGAAGTTCAATCACATGGGGGAGGCTCAGTCCATTCGTGCCTTGGCTCAGTACACCGAAGAAATTCGCGATCGTTTTATCAATCTGGCAATCAAGCATAACATTAATATCATTACCGGCAGTATGCCGTATGTAAAGGCAGAAGACAATGGCTTGTATAATGTCGGTTTCCTGTGCCGTCGTGACGGATCCTATGAAATGTATGAAAAAGTACATGTCACTCCGGACGAAGTGAAGAGCTGGGGATTGAGCGGAGGACGCATGGTGAAGACTTTCGATACGGATTGCGCCAAGATTGGTGTTCTGATCTGTTACGATGTGGAATTCCCGGAACTGTCCCGTCTGATGGCTGATCAGGGTATGCAGATTCTGTTTGTTCCGTTCCTTACCGATACACAGAACGGCTATTCCCGGGTACGTGTCTGCGCTCAGGCCCGTGCAATCGAAAACGAATGCTTTGTAGTCATTGCCGGAAGTGTCGGAAACTTGCCTCGCGTGCATAATATGGATATCCAATATGCTCAGTCCGGTGTGTTTACTCCTTGCGATTTTGGTTTCCCGACTGACGGAAAACGTGCTGAAGCCACGCCTAATACGGAAATGATTCTTGTATCAGATGTGGATCTTGATTTGCTGAATGAACTGCATACGTATGGAAGCGTGCGCAATTTGCGCGACCGTCGCAACGACTTGTATGAATTGAAGATGAAAAAATAGTATCAGGTTGTCAGTTATAAGAATCCCCTTGTTCCGGTTTTGTTGCTGAAGCTGTATCTCCGAATTCGATTTACAGGATTCTGGAAATACAGTTTGAGAACAGGAACAAGGGGATTTTGCGTTGCGGGCAATGTATAATAGTTGCGCTCGCCCGGTCTTTAATAGAGATTCTCGTTCCAGTCAAACAACCATTCCGCATCTTTCAGACGGGGATGATGTTTGTCTTTTTCCGAGAGAATGACCTTGTCTGCGGGAATCTGCCAGTCAATACCCAGATCGGGATCATCCCATGCAATGGCACCTTCGCTTTGAGGTGCATAGAAGTTGTCGCATTTATACTGGAAGACCACCTCGTCTGTCAGTACGCTGAAACCGTGGGCAAATCCGCGTGGAACGAAGAATTGACGGTGATTTTCTCCCGTGAGTTCCACTTTCACGTATTGTCCGAAAGTAGGAGATCCGCGACGTATATCAACAGCTACATCAAGTACGGCGCCCTGAATGACACGAACCAGCTTGCTTTGTGTGAAAGGTGGCTTCTGGAAATGAAGTCCGCGCACTACTCCGTAAGACGATTTGCTTTCATTGTCCTGTACGAAATGGAGTTCGCGTACCTCTTCATTAAAAGTGCGCTGGGAAAAAGATTCAAAAAAGTATCCGCGGTCATCTCTGAAGATTCTGGGCTCCAGGATAAGAGGGCCTTCGATAGAGGTTTTGATAATATTCATTCTGTTAATCCAGATTAGGTTTGTCTGTATGTTTTAGTTCATCAATCACTTTCAGCAGGTATTGTCCATACTGGTTTTTCAGCATAGGCTGAGCCAGCTCGCGCATTTTTTCTGCGGTAATCCATCCTTTCCGGTAGGCGATTCCCTCCAGACAGGCCACTTTCAGTCCCTGCCGTTTCTCGATCACTTCGATATAAGTGGATGCTTCGGCCAGTGAGTCGTGCGTACCCGTATCCAGCCAGGCAAAGCCGCGTCCCAGTGTCTGTACCTTCAGTTCGCCGTCGGCCAGGAAACGCTGGTTGACCGAAGTGATTTCCAGTTCGCCGCGTGCCGAAGGTTTGATACTTTTGGCTACTTCCACGACCTTGTTCGGATAGAAATACAGTCCGGTTACCGCATAGTTTGATTTGGGGTGCTGCGGCTTTTCTTCGATGGACAGGCAGTTGCCGTCCTTGTCAAATTCAGCTACGCCGTAGCGTTCCGGGTCACTTACCCAGTAGCCGAATACCGTTGCTTTCTGTTCTTCTTCAGCCATGCGGACAGCTTCGCGCAGCATGACGGTGAAGCTGTTGCCGTGGAAGATGTTGTCGCCCAGAACCAGACAGGCTGCATCGTTGCCGATGAACTGTTCTCCGATGAGGAAAGCCTGTGCCAGTCCGTCAGGAGAGGGCTGTTCTGCATATTCAAAGCGTACGCCGAAGTCACTGCCGTCGCCCAGCAGCCGGCGGAATCCCGGCAGGTCGTGCGGGGTAGATATGATAAGTATCTCGCGGATACCGGCCAGCATCAGCACCGATATCGGATAATAAATCATGGGCTTGTCGAAGATGGGGAGTAATTGCTTGGAAACTCCTTTGGTGATGGGGTAAAGGCGTGTGCCTGAACCTCCGGCTAAAACAATACCTTTCATTGTCGTTCAGAATAAAAATGATTTATGTATACAAAGAAAGAAAGTTTTTAGTAAAGAGGCAAAGTTTTCTGCCGGAAACTCAGGGTTTGACGAAATTTCCTTATTTTTGTCCGGAGAATAAAAAAATGACTGAATGGACAAGAAACACTTTTTGGTTGCGGCAATGTGTCTGATGGCTCTTGCCGGATGTACACAGAAAACCGAACTTCCCGAGAATCCGAAGGATCAGGAGGAATACCGGGATGCACAGGGAAACAGCTGGATTTACAATGCCATGCTGATGCGTTGGGCTTTGATGCCTTCTCTGGCCAATGGCCTGACCACGACTCATTACTATTATCCCAAGTCCGGTTCGTGGACCGATGCAAACGGAACTCGTGTTCATGCTCCTGAGGGCGTCAAGGTACGCACGTCTGCAGCTTCGGGTGCGAAATCCAGCGGAAAGGTGTTCGGCACAACGCATCGTTCGGGCAGTGTGCATGCATAAGGAAAGGAGTATGTATGGAGAGAGTACCTGTTGTACCCCGTTCCGGCTATCGGGAGAAAATTGAAGCTTTGGGATTTGATTTCCATGGCGATTACTGGCGCGAGGAAGCATGCTATCATTTTACGGCCCGTGAGATAGAGCAGCTGGAAACGGCTACTGCTGAGGCTTACCGGATGTATTGTGAGGCTGCTGCTTATCTGATAGAAGAAAAGCCGGAGTGGATGGAACGTGCGCTCGGACTGCCTCGTGAAGTATGCGAGCGGATCCGTGATTCCTGGGATGCCGATGAACTCAGTCTTTATGGCCGTTTTGATTTTCTGCTCGACCGGAACGGAATTCCGAAGATTCTGGAGTTTAATGCCGATACACCGACTTCCTTGCTGGAAGCATCCGTGATCCAGTGGCAGTGGAAGGAAGATGTCTGTCCGCAGTATGACCAGTACAACGGCATTCACGAAGGACTGGTGCAATCGTGGAAGGATATTTTCCCGGAAGGAGGAGCGATACATTTTGCCGGTGTGCTGGATAACTCAGAAGATACGGGCACGCTGCAATATCTGGCCAGTACGGCCATGGAAGCGGGCTTTTCGACCCGTGTACTCGATATGAATGATCTGGACCTGCAAGACGGCATTTTTCATGATCCCAGCGGAGATGTAGTGAAGCGTTGCTTTAAATTGTATCCCTGGGAATGGATGGCCGATGAAAGTCCTGCCGGATGTCTGGCTGACGTAACGTGGGTTGAACCTGTCTGGAAGCTGGTCATGTCAAATAAGGCTATTCTTTGTACCCTGTTCGAACTGTTTCCCGATTCTCCCTATGTGCTGCCTTGTTACCTGTCCCGTCCCCAGTCTGGCTTATATTGCAAGAAGCCTGTCTTTTCACGCGAAGGACATAATGTAAGTATGCTGGAGATTCACGATTGGGAAGAGCGGATCCGCTTGCCGGAGACGGAAGGGGAATACAATACAGGAGCTTATGTTTATCAGCAATATGTGGAACCGACCGTCTATCAGGGCCGTTATCCGGTGATCGGTTCCTGGATTGTGGGGGGCGAGCCGGCGGGAATCGGTATTCGCGAAAACCGTTCCGAGGTAACGGATAATCTTTCAGAATTTGTTCCCCATATCATTGTCGACTAATATGTTTCGGGCTTTGAAAAAACGTTTCGGCGTTTTCATTAAAAGCCCGAATTCTTTTGCTTAAAACGTCCCGACGTTTTTAAAAAAGCCCGAGGCCTTTCATTTGTTCTCCGGTTTCCTGTCAGATTATTGGGCCTGTTGGATGATGATCCGTTAATCTATTTTACACAACTGTAAAGTTTCGTTACACTTGCAGACCGTGCCAGAAATTATAATCTTCCGATGATCAGCAGATTATATTTCTGGCACGGTCGTTGTTTCCTGTAAGGTAGAAAATGGACATATGATGAAAAGAAAAATAATGATTTGGACAATAGGAATGGGGCTGAGTGCGGCAGTGATGGCACAGGAACCTTTGTCACTGCATGCCTGCATGGAATATGCAGTGGCACATTCCACGAAGAAAATCATACAGGACGCTTCTTATGCCGATGCGCTGATTGAAAGAAGGGATGCAATTCTGAAGGCTTTTACTCCGACCGTTTCTGCGGGAACTTATGCTTACAGTAACTTCGGGCGTGCAGTCGATCCGGAAACAAATACTTACATCAGCAGCACTTCCTTCAACAATGGTTATTCGGTCAGTGGAAGCATTACTTTGTTTGATGGCTTTTCTGCCTTGAACAACATCCGGATTTCCAACATTGCTGTGAAGATGGGGATTTCCGAAGAACAGAAAGTTGAGGATGAAATCTGTCTGGCTGTGATGGAAGCTTACTATAATGTATTGTTCCATTCCCAGATGGTAGCTGTAATGAAATCACGGATAGAGGAAGCCCGTGAAAACGTAACTCTGGTAAGGAGAAAACTGGAGCTCGGACAGAAGGGACGTGCTGATGTGGTGCAGATGGAGGCGGATCTGGCTGACCGGGAATATCAGCTGATCAACTCCATGAACCAGAGGGAAGATGCCTTGCTTTCCCTGAAAGCTCTGATGCTCTGGCCGATGGAAGATACACTGGCTGTAGATATGTCGGCAGTAAAGGAACCGTTTACCGGAACAGATAACTGCCTGGAGTCGGTGGCGGAAATAGCCGGATTTGCCCGTGAGAATCATCCTTCAGCCCGCATTGCCAAAGGAAAGATGGAGCAGGCCCGTTATGAACTGAAGACAGCCCGCTGGCAGTTTCTTCCTTCTCTGTCACTGAGCGGGGGATGGTCGACCAGCTATTATACTTATCCCGGGCGGACGGATTATACAGCAGTTCCTTTTGCTTCCCAATTCCGGAACAACGGAGGTGAATATGTTCAGTTGAGTTTGTCGTTTCCTTTGTACGACCGGCTTTCCCGTTTCTCCAGCCTGTCTAAAAAGAAGAACGGTCTGCGGCGTATGCAGGCCGAGTATGAACAGACTTTACACGATATTGAGTCGGAAGTAACCCGGGCTGCACAGGACAGTCAGGGAGCTCTGGTTGCATTCTTTCAGGCAGAGAAACGCTCGATGGTACAGGAAGAGGCCTATCGCCTGAATGAGAAAAAGCTGATGCAGGGACTGATTTCTCCGATAGAATTCCGGACAGTCCTGAATGATTATCTGAATGCACAGGCAGAACTGCTGAATGCCCGTTTCCAGTATCTGCTGAAAAGCAGCGTAGTCAAGTATTATCAGGGAATCAGTTATTTGAATCAATAAAACACAGATACTTATGGATCGGAAAATAGAATCAAAAAAAGGAATAGCACAATTGTTCAGTAAAAAGAAACTTCCTTACTGGCTGGGGGGACTGGTGGTTGTCTTCGTAGCTTATCTCCTGTTGCGGAGCGACTTGCGTACCTTTCGGGTCAATGCTGATACGCTTACGGTCAGTGAAGTGATTTCGGGTGAGTTCAACGATTATATCCGGGTGAGCGGGCAGGTACAGCCGATGACGACCATTCAGGTCAGTCCGCTGGAGTCGGGAGTCGTACATGAGATTTTTCTGGAAGAAGGAGCGCAGGTTAAAGCTGGCGATAAGATCCTGGAGCTGAAGAACGAAAATCTGGATATGCAGATTCTGAACTCAGAAGCAGATCTGGCCGAGAAGGAAAACCTGTTGCGGAATACGCTGATTTCCATGGAGCAGGAAAAACTGAGTGTACATCAGGAAATGTTGCAGCTGGAAACAGATGTCAAGCGGAACCGCCGGGCCTATGAAGCCCAGAAGCAGCTTTATCAGGAAGAGCTGATTGCCAGGGAAGAATATCTGCGGGCAGAAGAGGACTATGATCTGGCGAAAAGCCGGCTGGAACTGGTGAAGAACCGGGCCGTTCAGGACAGTCTGTACCGGAATATTCAGGTGAAGCAGATGCAGGAAAGTCTGAGTAACATGCGGGTGAACATGCAGATGATCCGCCGTCGCAAGGAACATCTGATTCTTACGGCACCCATAGACGGCGAGCTGGGACTGCTGGATGTCGTTCTGGGGCAGTCCGTTTCTTCCGGCATGAAGATCGGACAGATCAATAACCTGAGTAGTTATAAAATCGAGGCTCAGATTGATGAACATTACATCGACCGGGTAATGCCCGGATTGGAGGCTCAGTTTGAACGTCAGGATGAATCATATCAGGCTGTGATCCGGAAAGTCTATCCGGAGGTGAGAGACGGTAAATTCAAGGCCGATTTCAAATTCGACGGCACACTTCCGGAAAATATCCGTACCGGACAGACGTATAGTCTGAACTTGCAGTTAGGACAGCCGGAGGAAGCGGTAATGATTCCCCGGGGCACTTTTTATCAGAAAACCGGTGGGCGTTGGATTTATGTCGTAACCGAAGATGGCTCGAAAGCCTATAAGAGGGAAATCCGTATCGGAAGGCAAAATCCTCAGTATTACGAGGTACTGGAAGGGCTTGAGCCGGGTGAGGAGGTGATTACTTCCGGTTATGATAATTTGGGAGACAATGATTGCCTGATATTGAAACGATAAAAAAGGAATGGAAAATGAAAAGTTATTTCAGATTTTTATTAAGAAACAAACTGTATACTGCCATTGAAGTAGTGGGAATGGCCGTTGCCATTGCATTTGTAGTTTTCATTGGTTCGTTTGTCATCGGTGAATACAGTGCAGACCTGGAAATAAAAAAACAGGGCAATGTCTATGTTGCTCATTCGGAAAGCCAGCTGTTTGGATGCGCTACGCTGAAAGAACAGCTTGAGGGAAAGTTTCCGGAAGTGAAGGACATGTGCAGGCTGATGAATAATCATATTTTAGGTGGAACAAAGATGACTCTTCAGGCGGGTGATTATGCCGACCGTCAGAAAGCAGCACTTGTGGATGAAAATTTCTTCCGTTTTTTCCCGTTTCCCCTTGAATCCGGTACTCCGGAAACTGTACTGAAGGAAAAAAATTCAGTCGTCGTGTCGCGAACCTTTGCCAATAAGGTCTTCGGTAAAGGGGAAGATCCTATTGGCAAACTGATCCGGATTGAAATTGATAAAAGTACGATTGATCTCAATGTGACCGGAGTGTTCAGTGATTTCCAGCATACCATTTTCTATGCCCCTGAGATTGTCTATCGGATAGACTTGCTGGAAGATATTGACAGCCCTTTGGTTAAAAACGGAAACGGTTCTACACTGACTTTTATGCAACTGGCAGAAGGAGCTGATGTCAGGGAACTGGAGAAGAGGATGTCGGCTGTTGTGAATAAAGAGGACTTTCTTTATCTGCATGGTATCTGTAAGGAATTTATTCTTACACCTTTCAGTGAGATAAATTCTTGTGGCGTGGAAACAACGATTCCTTTTGAGGGAGTTGTGAAAGCTGATTTTGTGAGCCTTTTTGTCGCTGCCGGACTGTTTCTTCTGTTCTTTGCCGTTTTGAATTATATCTCACTTACGGTAGCTCAGACGGGTTTTCGTGCCAAGGAAATGGCATCAAGGCGTTTGCTGGGAACTCAACGGACTGGAATCATAGCCCGATATATTGCTGAATCATTTATTCTGACACTGTTCTCATTTACATTGGCTCTGTTGCTGGTATATCTTGTTTCTCCGAATCTCAGTGAACTGATTGGAAAGAACGTGGATCCTTTTCGGAATATGGGCAGGACTGGATTGCTTTTCATGGTCTCAATGCTGGTATTATTGTCACTTTTATCCGGTATAATTCCTGCTTTGCTTGTTTCTGGTTACAAGCCGATTGATGTGGTACGCGGAAATTTTGCCCGAGCCAGTAAAATGACTCTTGGAAAAATTCTGGTCGGCTTTCAGAGTGGGGTCGCTTTTATTACTCTGGTTCTTGCAGTTGTGATGTTTATTCAGTTGAAGCACATGACAGACAAACCTATGGGATATGAGAGAGATAACAGAATCTGCATACAGAATGCAAGTAAGCTTTCCGATTATCATGTGGAAGAATTGAAGTCTCTGGCCTGTGTGGAGAAAACCGGATGGGTACAGTTTGAACCGATGACTTTGGGTATTTCGGGGACATCCTTCAGGATAAATGGTGTTGATTGTAAATTTGATGTATATTTTGGTAACCAAGCAGCATTTGATATTCTGGGATTTAAAGTTTTACGCAAAACTGGAGAACCTCTTGGATATAGTGCGTGGCTTCCGGAATCAACGATGCGTGCACTCGGCCTGGATTACGACTGTACTCAGATTGATTTCGATAATGGGAGTTATATTCCCGTTTGTGGAATTATAAAGGACTATCAGAAAGGAACATCTGAAAGCAGTGAAAGAAATGGTTTTCTGAATCTGGCCTGGATCATGGAAATGGAAAAAGAAGAAGATTTCCGGGTTCTGCGAAGCCTGGTCGTAAAAGTGGCCGGAGACGAGAACCAGGCAGTTGATGAAATCAAGGCTTTTTATCGCAACAAGGGCTTTTCAGAGGATGAAATCAGTGTACGTACTTTTAATGAGATGAATTTCAGTCTGTATGATACGGAGAACCGGAATTTAAAATTGCTGGCAATATTTACGTTGCTTACTCTTCTGCTTACCATTTTGGCCATGTTTGCCATGAGTACCTATTATGCTCGTCAGCATGCCCGTGAGGCAGCTTTGAGAAAAGTGATGGGAAGCAGCAGGTTACAACTCTTTGTTGAGACATCAGCCGGTTTCCTGAAGTCAGTGGGAATATCGCTGGTTGTAGCATTACCGGTGGCATGGATGGCAGCAGACAAATGGCTTGAAGGATATAATTACAGGATAGACAATCCGGTTTATGTATATGGGGCTGCTGTGGCAGTAATGCTTTTGGTGGCCATTCTTTCCATCAGCTGGCAGATGATCAGGCTCATAAATACTAATCCGGTGAACGCTTTGAAAAATGAATAATGTAGAACGAATTAATAAAATGACAATTATGATTAAAGTAACAGATCTTAGTAAAATTTTCCGTACAGAAGAAATTGAAACAACAGCATTGAACGGTGTGTCCTTCGAAATCAAGGAAGGTGAATTTGTAGCCATCATGGGACCTTCCGGGTGTGGCAAGTCTACTTTGCTGAATATTCTGGGACTGCTTGACAATCCTTCGGGCGGAAGTTATGAACTGATGGGACAGGAAGTGGCTAAGTTGAAGGAACGGGACCGTACGAGATTCCGTAAAGGAAACATCGGTTTTGTGTTCCAGAGTTTTAATCTGATTGATGAACTGAACGTGTTTGAGAATGTGGAGCTTCCCCTGAAATATCTGAATATAGGAGCCGGCGAACGGAAACGGCGGGTTACGGAAATCCTGAAGCGGATGAATATCAGTCACCGTGCCCAGCATTTCCCTCAACAGCTGTCCGGTGGTCAGCAGCAGCGTGTGGCAATTGCGCGTGCCGTCGTTTCAAATCCCAAACTTGTACTGGCCGATGAACCTACCGGTAATCTTGATTCCAGAAACGGTAAGGAAGTTATGGATTTGCTAACGGAACTGAATTCGGAAGGAACGACCATTGTGATGGTAACTCACTCACAGAAGGATGCCTCGGTGGCTCAGCGTACAATCAATCTGTTTGACGGGCAGATTGTCAGTGATGTCAGAAATGAACTGTAAAAGACTTGAGTTATGAAGAAGAGAAACTGGATATTGAAAGTCTTCTCGCTGGGGGTTGGTCTGGCAATTGGCTGTGTCTTGATTGCCAAAGTATGCTTTGAATCCGCGTATGATAGCTTTTATAAAGATATAGACCGGATTTATATCATCAAGACCGGAGTTTCCAGGCAAGGAGCAGTAAATGATTTTAATCAGATTAGTGGTGGAGTTGCACCCGGATTCAAACAATATGTACCCGGTGTGGAATATGCAACCCGCACGACTTTCTTGTTTGAAAGCGATAAATACTATACGGAAGACAGGCGGCAGGTTTCCGGCAAGTTGGTTCTGGCAGATACTTCTTTTTTCCATGTATTCGACCGGAATATTCTGGAAGGAGATCCGGTTCAGGTCCTGTCGCAACCACGAATGGCGATGGTAAGCCGTTCGTTTGCCGAGAAGATGGGAGGCATTGATAAAGCTGTCGGACAAGTTCTTTATAACGAAGATGCGTCCGGCTGGAAATTTACGGTCGGTGGTATTTATGAAGATTTCCCGGAAAATGGAAGTCTGGATTACGATCTGTTGCTTTCTATGGAATCATATAATAAATGGAGCCGGGAGAATTGGTTGGGAAACGACCGCTATGTCGGTTTTGTCAAGTTGGAAGCAGGAGTTGATCCGTCTTCCCTGACGGATGCGATCCATTCAATGCAGGAAAAGAACCAGCCTTTGGAAGAACTGGAAAAAAGCGGGAGTAAGATCTGGTATTATCTGTCGGCTTTTGATAAGCTGCATACTTCCGATCCGCAGGTGCGGAATATGATTGTCATTCTTTCGATTGTTTCGTTGGTTCTGCTTCTGATTTCGTTGATGAATTATATCCTCATCACGATCTCGGAAATGGTAAGCCGGTCGAAAGAGATTGGAGTTCATAAATGTTATGGTGCAGGCCGCTGGGATATCTATAAGATGTTGTGTAAAGAAACGATGAAAGTGTTGCTGATGGCACTGGGGTTCTCCGCAGTTCTCGTTTGGGCTGCCAAACCATTGGTTGAAGATTTGCTAGGAGCGAGTCTGAGAGCTCTCTTCATTCCTGAAACCATTGGCGTATTGATCGGAGTCATATTCCTGTTGTTTCTGGTTTCTACGATTGTTCCCGGTTATTTGTATGATAAGATTCCGGTCGGTGTAGCTTTCCGGAATTACCGTGAGAACAGACGGAAATGGAAACTGGCCCTGTTGTGGGTACAGTTTGCGATCAATATCTTTCTGGTGTGCTTCATGTTTGTCATTGCTGCCCAATACGACAAGGCTTTGAACGACAGACCGGGATATACTTATGAGAATGTTCTTTATTATAATGTCCGGGGTGTGGATCAGTTACAGGCGAGCCGAAGCATTGCTGCCATTTCGTCGAATCCGGAAGTGGTTGATGTGGAACGCTGTTACGGGCTTCCTTTCGATTATTGTTCGGGAAATAATATTTATCTGCCGGGGGATGATCGGGAATTGTTTAATATTGCCGACCAATATGCCGGAACGAAAGGATTTTTCGATTTCTTTGAGATTCCGATGCTGGAAGGACGTGTACCGGAGACTATTCAGGAAGTCGCTGTAAGCCGGAAGTTCGTAGAGAAGATGAAGGAGTTTGCCGACTGGAAGGACGGTGCGATAGGTAAAGAAATTTATGTAACGGAACATTCTGATTCATCGGGGATGAACCAGGGAATTCTGACAATTACAGGAGTCTATGAAGATTACCGGATCGGATTGTTGACGCGTAATGATGAACGTCCCAGCATCCGGTTTACGGCAGATCCGGAGCTGTATGCAGATTTTATGCCTTATGTATTAATCAAGGTAAAACAGCTGACTCCTGAAGTCATATCGGAAATCCAGAAAGATGTACAGAAGGAAATTACCGGAAAAGATATAGAAATATTTTCGTACAAGCAGGTGATGCAAAGCATGTATGACGATAACCGGAAGATGAAGAATACAATTCTGATCGGCAGTCTTTTTTCTATTGTAATAGCTTTCCTGGGCCTGATCGGCTATATCCGTGATGAATCGCAACGGAGAAGTAAAGAAATTGCTATCCGTAAGATCAATGGAGCTACCTCTTCAGAAATTCTTTCTCTTTTTGTCAGTGAAATCATGAAGTGGGTACTGGCAGCAGCCATAGTGGGTGACCTGGCAGCGTATTATGTTTCCGGTTTGTGGCTGGAGCAATTCTCCGAGAAGGTGACTGTTTCGTTGTGGTATCTGCTGGCTGCCGATCTGATCGTTGCGTTGATTGTAGCCGTCACCGTGGTGATAAACAGTTTGCAGATCACCCGTGCCAATCCGGTCCTTTCGCTGAAGAGTGAATAATTTGTTTGTGTTATCTGTAAAATTTGTCTTACAATGAAAAAAGTAGTCTTGATACTATGGTTATTGGTATTGGGGAATATAGGTATGAAAGCTGAATTCAGGCATATCGTCCGGGTTGATAAAAAAGTAAGTGAATTGAAAGATACAATTGATTTATCATCTCCATTAGGTGCATTTACAGCGTCTGCCTATATGCAGGTGAAAGGAAATGATTCTGTTTGCTTTGATAAAATCTATACATTCCGTTTTTGTCCGTTGGGCAAAAGTTATCAAAACCGTAAAGTACGACCAGAAGTAAAAGAGGAAATATTGAACCGGGAAGTGAAGCAGGTCGTCTACTACAATGATTCTGTTGCAGGGGTGATTCCCACATTTGAGGGCTGGGGAGATGAATATGGGTATATGCTGACCGGTTCGGTCTTTGAGAATGGCAGATGGGTAAATGCCGGAGAACAACCTGTGAAATCGATTGAGGAAGGTCAGCTCTGGTTAAAGGAAAAGTTGGCTCCTACTTTAGACCGGTATGCGAAATATACTTCTCATATCTCGCATGTATCAACAGATACGACGGCCTTTATCCGTTATATCCAGTCACATGGTCGGGAGCCGGAAGAATTCCTTTTGGAAGCCTTGAAACAACATCGGATTGTTTTATATGGAGAACATCATTTTTATAAGCCTTCCTGGGATCTGATGAAACGGCTGATCCGAAGGCCTGAGTTTCCGGAGACCGCCGGGACTGTTTTCCTGGAGATGAAAACAGGGAATCAGGCCCGTATCAATCAATTCATGAATGGAGAAAAGCTGGACAGACAATTGCTTTTGGATATTTTGGGCGGTGATTATCAGTATGGCTGGAATGATAAAGGAATGTATGAGTTCCTGATAGCTCTTTGGGAGGTTAATCAAAAATTATCTCCGGCAAAGAAAATACGGGTCATCTTTCCTGATTTTGGTCTGTCATGGCTGGATATTCAAACAGAGGATGATGTTAAACGCTGGGAAAGATATACATTTCAGGATCGGGATACCTGCATGGCTGATATGACCGAGAAGATAATTCGGGAAAATCAGAACTCACGGGGACATTTGTTTATAGTGGGCGGTAATCATGCCTGCAAACATGCCAATGGCGTTCCGAGTCTGGGTAATCTTCTGAAGCAGAAATTTTCAGACGAAGAAGTGTATGCTGTAAAACTTCATACGGTATGGGGTGATAACTCGGGCAATGTCTTTGGAAAAGTGAGGAAAGGTTTGTTTGATTTTGTCTTTCGGATGAATGGAAACAAGCCGGTGGCCTTTGCTCTGGCCGATTCTCCTTTTGGACGTGAACCATGTGATTTTGAGCTGGAGTATCAGGGTGTTCCCATTGCCGGTACGTTTGAGGAAAATTTTGATGCTTATGTTTTTCTTCAGCCGCTGGAAATGGATAAGGTCGGATATTTTCTGGTAGAAGAAATGTACACGGACTCGTTTATTGATGAAATAAAGCGCAGATGTAAATTGTCAGGAGATAAATATCCATATAGAGGATTACGGTTGGAAGACTTCACGAAAGAATGGAGAATTAACCAGCTTAATGGGATAAAGGATGAAAAGAGATATCCTATGTTTGAATAACTTTTTCAAGAAGCGGGCAACACAAACGAACTATATATAAATGAACAGCCTTATGGAAATATATAATAACATCAAAACCTTGGTCCGGAAATATCCGATACCGGTTATACTTAATATAATGGGTCTGGTACTGGCTTTTACAGCTTTCATCATGATTATGGCTTATGTCCGTTTTGAATGGAATTTTGACAGATGTTATCCGAAATCGGATTGTATCTTCAAAGTGGATATGCCGAAAGTCTCTTTCTTCCGTTCCATTCTTCCAACGGGCTATGCCGAGTCGATTATCCATTCTTCGGCTCATGTGAAAGCGGGCACTATGTTTTGTCCGTATGGGGGTGAGGCTTATCTGACAGTGACGGAGGCTGATGGTAACCGGGAAGGCTATAAACATAAAGTGAATCTGGTGAGTCCTGATTTTTTCGATGTCTTTGGTTTCGAAGTGCTTGAAGGCTCCCGTGATGCTTTGTTGAAACCGAATCAGCTGGTGATTCCTGAAAGTCTGGCTAAAAGAATGTTCGGGGAAGAATCACCTGTCGGCAAACCGGTGCGGATGGAGTCGAAGTCGGCTTATTTTCTGCAGCTTTCCGACTGGCAGGTGGGAGCGGTTTATAAAGACGTGCCTGGCAATACCCAGTTGGATAACAATATTCTGGCTCCTATACCGGAATCTTTATTGGGATCATTCGACTGTTCCAATTTTGTCTGCTATTTACGCCTGGATGATCCGGAAAATGCTTTACTGGTAGAAGATGAGTTTAACCGGAAGTTTGATTTTGCCCGCTATCCCTATCTTAGCCCAATTCATCTGACTGCGCTTCAGGATATTTACTTTAATGAAAACGAGATAGAGACTCAAGTGTTTAAATTGGGCGACCGTATGCAGAGTTATTTATTGATTCTTATTGCGGTTCTGATAGTCTTTGTGGGAATGTTCAACTTTATCAACTTTTATATATCTCTCATGCCTTTGCGGTTGCGTGGAGTCAATACGCGGAAGATTTTGGGAGCAACGGTTGGAATGCTTCGTTTGGAACAGGTGTTGGAGGTGGGCTGCATAGTCGGGCTGACCAGTCTGGTAGCTGTCGGATTAAGTTTTCCTGCTTCCGGATGGTTTGTCGGGTTGGGTATTATCCAGGAACCGGTTTCGATGGAAAGTGACGGGTGGCTTTGTGCGGTTACTGTATGCGGGGCTTTGCTGGTAGGGATGGTAGCAGGTCTTTATCCTGCTTATTTTGTGACATCTTTCCCGACGGCTCTGTTGCTGAAAGGAAACTATGGCTTGACACCTTCTGGCCGGAGAATCAAAAGCGTTCTTCTGGTAATTCAATATGCCATTGCATGTTCATTAATGGTTTTCATAGCCTTTGTTTATTTGCAGAACCGGATGATGATGCATTCCAGTACGAGGTTTGACCAGGATCAGCTGGCGATCGTTGAACTGACAAGTGAGATGGCCGGGAAGCAGAGTTCCTGGTTGCAGGAGACACTGCGGCAGTATCCGGAGGTAGAAGATGTGGCTTTTGCAACTGAATATGTCGGTGGGCAGGATTCTTATTCTACCTGGGGAATGAAATGGAAAGGTGAGGAGGCTGAAACTTATCGGATCTGGTGCTCTCCGAATTTCTTTGATGTGATGGGAATCCGCATTATTGAAGGACGTAATTTTACCGGTGACATGGATTCAGGATATATCATCAATGCTTTTTTGCGCGATCATTATGGAGTCGGTATCGGTCCTCTCAATGACCTGGATGGAGAGATTGTCGGCATTTGTGAGGAAGTGGCATTTACTTCGGCCCGGAAGGAGAAAGTTCCGATAGTCTTCTCTGTATCATCTTCTTCTTCGCATAATTTGCCGATCGTTTACATCCGGCTGAAAAAAGGTTTTGATGCCGTAACAGCCGTGACACATATCCGGCAGACGGTTGCCAGAATGGATGCAGCTTATCCGGTGGAAGTTAAATTCTATGATCAGTTGCTGAATTCTCTCTATCAGAGGGAAGTCCGGTTCGGGACCATCCTTTTATGTTTTTCCTTGCTGGCGGTTGTTCTGTCACTGGTCGGCGTGTTTGCTTTGGTAATCTTTGACATATATTACAAGCGGAAGGAAATTGCTTTGCGGAAAGTGTTTGGAGCTGAATTTACCGATATTATAGGCTTAGGCCTCAAGCCTTACTTCTGGCTTGTCTGTATCGCTTTTGCGCTGGCACTTCCTTTTTCATGGTGGATGGTTTCCGACTGGTTGGGCAACTTTGCCTTCCGCATATCGGTTACGCCTGTTGTCTTTATCCTGATTTTTATTCTGATGCAGATCCTTACGGCAGTGCTTGTGTCTGTGATGTATGCTACGATAGCCCGTGAAGTACCGCGTGACAGTCTTTCTGCTGAATAGTATATATATAAGGTGGGGAAGCCGCTTGCCCTATGCTGTAATCCGATCATTCTAATTGTTAGTAGAGTAATAAAGTTAAAAGGAAAAGAAACAAAAGACGATGAGGATTATCTGAAAATTCCTATTTTTGGAAGATAAAAAGAGAAACAGACCATGATGAGTAAAGGAAAGATATTGGTTGTAGATGATAATTCAGGCATTCGGGCAGCCTTGAAGATTTTATTGCCTAAATATTTTAATGCAGTGGAACTGCTTGCTTCTCCGGCGGCAATTCATGCATGTTTGCGTGATTTCCGTCCGGATGTAGTTCTGCTGGACATGAACTTTGAGACTGATACAAATACGGGAAACGAAGGATTATTCTGGCTTTCGGAAATCAAGCGGATCAGTTCACAGACCGAGGTGGTACTTTTTACTGCTTATGCGGATATTGCCTTGGCGGTGGAAGGAATGAAGCGGGGTGCTTTTGATTTTATTGTGAAGCCGTGGGACAATGAGAAACTGGTTTCCGTGTTGCAGGCTGCATACGATAAGGTGGTTCAAAAATCCGGGAAGACCGGAAAAACTGTTGCTAAAGAAGCGGAATCTTCCACTGTGGCGAAAATGTACTGGGGAGAAGGACCGGTTATGTCCGGAATCCGCCGTACGGTGGAAAAGATTGCTCCAACGGAAGCCAGTGTCCTGATTACCGGCGAAAACGGAACCGGAAAAGATGTGCTGGCAGCAGAAATTCACCGTTTGTCTGACCGGGGGCTGAAGCCGATGATTTGTGTCGATGCCGGAGCGATTACTGAAACATTATTTGAAAGTGAACTGTTCGGACATGTAAAAGGTGCTTTTACTGATGCATATGCCGATCATGTGGGAAAGATGGAACAGGCGAACGGAAGCACACTCTTCTTGGATGAGATCGGAAATATTCCTTTGCACCTTCAGGCGAAACTGCTTCGGGTTCTCCAGAACCGTTCGGTAACGAAAGTAGGAGATACACATCCGGTACCGGTTGATATCCGGCTGATTTGTGCGACGAATAAGAATTTGGAGGAAATGGTGCGCAACGGAACATTTCGTGAAGACCTTTATTATCGCATCAATACCATTCGTCTTGAATTGCCGCCGTTGCGTGAGCGGCAGGATGAAATTCTTCCACTGGCGAAACTCTTCATAGCCCGTTATGCAGAGAAATATCATCGTCCGGTGACAGGAGTGACCGGTGCGGCAGAAAAACTTTTGGTTTCCAGCCGCTGGAACGGAAATATCCGGGAACTTCAGAACGGTATAGAGAAGGCGGTTATTCTGGCTGATGGGGAGTTGCTGGATGTGGAGGATTTTCATTTGTCTTCATCTCCAGCTTCCGAATCGGAGGCTTCCCAAGGCGAAGAGACTCTCGAAATGGTGGAAGAAAGAGCGATCCGGGCCGCAATGAGCCGTTTTAACGGAAACCTGACGCATGTGGCAAAGTCACTTAATGTCAGTCGTCCTACGTTGTATGCAAAACTGAAGAAGTACAATATCTGATATGAATAGTCCGACACTTATACTTATTCTTCTGGCCGTCGCTGTGGTTTCGGCTATAGTTTCCAGAGCTTATTTTCTCCGGAGGATTTATCGTAAACTGAATTATATGCTGGATGCTTTGGAAGACAAGGAGACGAATTTTCATTTCAGCGAAGAGAAGTTCTGGTATCGCCGTTTTAACCGGACATTGAATCGGATTCATGTTTTGTACGACCGGGAGCGTCAGGAAATAGCCGAACAGGAAAAGTATTATGGTTGGATGCTGGAGCAGGTACATACTGGAATTGTTGTGGTGGAGTTGTCTGAGAAGCGGAAAGGGCAGGTGGTTTACAGCAATTCTTCGGCCCTGAATCTGCTGGGGCTGGCTACATTGAGCCATGTTCGCCAGCTGCGGTCTGTAAGTGCAGAACTGGAAGATGCTTTCTGGAAAGTCTCTACCAACAGCGAACAGCGAAGTCTGTTTTATAACGAACAGGGAAAAATTGCAGTGTCTATTTCAGCATCAGAGGCTTTGCTTCAGGGGGAGCGGGTGAAAATTATAGCTCTGAATGATATCACGGGGGAGATGGTACACAATGAAGAACTTTCATGGAACAGGCTGATCCGGGTACTTACACATGAGATTATGAATACGGTAACTCCGATTGCTTCATTGAGTCATACTCTCTCGCAGGAAGTGGGAGATACGGACCGGTCAGACCGGATCGACTGGAAAGAACTGAAACTGGGACTGGATACCATAGCCAGTTCGTCTGACGGTTTGATTAAATTTGTCAATACGTACCGGAGTCTGACCCATGTTTCAGCACCTGTCAAGAAACCTTTTTTCGTACGTGAACTGATTGATAAGGTGGAACATCTTACGCGGGAGTCTGTTCATCAGGCTGGGGCTGTTTTTCTGTATGAGGAGAAATCCGATGACATCCTTTTGTATGCTGATGAGAATCAGTTGTCGCAGGTTTTTGTCAATCTGGTGAAAAATGCCTTGCAGGCTGGAGCAACCAAAATAAAGATTACGGCAGAAATTGATTTTGCCGAAACGATAAAGATTGCTGTTTCAAACAATGGCCGGCCGATCAGTGCGGAGAGTCAGGAAGAAATTTTCGTTCCGTTCTATACAACCAAGCAGGAAGGCACCGGTATCGGTCTGAGTCTTTCCCGGCAGATTATGCGTTTGCATAACGGTACGCTGACACTTGCACGCAGCGATCAGCGGATGACTACTTTTCTCCTGCATTTCAAATAAAATACAGATATAAAAAAGATACTCCCGGCAATCTCTATTGCCAGGAGTATCACAACACAAAAACTAAACTAGACATAGCTTTATAAATATAGTCTTATGAGTTGATAATCTGGCTGATAGAAGCGTTTTTGGATTGTTGTCCGACAATAAAACGGAAAAAATCACCTAGTTTTTGTCAATATTTAAGTACGTGAGGGAGTTTAATACCTCATCTATAAATATTGATCGATAGTGGGGACATTCCAGGACTCCTTTTTGCTTTGCTTCCCTGTACACCTTTGAGAATAGCTTTGCTTTCTCACGATCGGTTACCGGTATTTCTTCGATGGGTGTCGTCAGGAACCTGCATCCCCAACCCTTGCAGGTCGGGGAGAGCTGGCAGTCGGTGGGGGAGTTCCAATTTATGATGCAGTTTATGACTGTTTTTGACATTTTGGTATGTATTTTTAAACTGATTTAAAATCCGTCTGTAATACTAGTTGTTTCTTTGAGTCTGTTTTGGATTAGCTCGTATTGCGCCTGTATAGCTGCTCCTATTTTGTCCTTCTTAAACTCCTTGTCTCTATAGTCTGTTGTAGTAACGAGTCGTATTTTCTTTACTCCATTGGACATTTGTTTTATTTGTTCTTCGTTTATTGCGAAAGCAGGGTGTATGGTATAGTCAGAATATACGAATCCGTTAATGTTATGGACATCTCTTACTGTTCCTGCATATTCCATCTGGGTGTGTAGTTCCAATATGGAATCATCGTTGAGCTTGATTAACAAAGTTCCTCCTTTGGCTACTGTTATGGGGGTATTTGAGGTTGTCTTTAAGGAAAGAAAATAGAAAACATTTTTCTCTGTGTCCTGTTCGGCCATGAGGGAAACTGAAAAGACAGTTTTGTCCTTCATGCTTCGCACATTTTCATACTTGCACATTATTGAACGTTCCCCGTTCTCTGTCTTGTCGTATTCAATTTCCTGTGCGAAAGAAGTTATTCCGAACAGGAAACAAATGGTGAGTAATAACAACTTTTTCATAGTTTATCCAATTTTATTTGATTTCTGTAAATTGCATTTCTGGCATAATAGTTGTAAGTTTTCCACGCTTGTATCACCACCTTTGGAAAATGGAATTATGTGGTCCAAATGTAGATTTTCAGTGGAGCCACAATAAACACATCTTCCTCCGTCTCTATTCCATACAGCATCGACTACTTCTTTGGGGATCGGTGGCCGTTTGTTTGCTTCCGGGAATATTTCTCCTTCATCCATGAGTTCCTGCAACGCTATTTTCTCAAGGTCCTGTTTGCGCTTCTTTTGTAATAGCTTTTCTTTTATCAGTTCTTTTTCAAATGCATCAACCTTTTCAGAATCTGTCTCAATAGTGAGAACGGTATCTCCAGGCACAAGAGCCGTCTTTCCTTCATAGTACACAATTCCTTTTTGTGGAGACCTCAACTGAATGTATGCATCTCCGACAGTCACAGTACAACATTGTGCATTTGCTTCTATTATTTCTGGAGTATTCCATCCTTTGTTGATATAGTTGCATCTTGGTTCATAATCTACTTCGCCCACTATTGCTTTTTTTATCTTTAATTTTAGGAGTGTTCCATCCTTTTCCCATCCAATGAAATCATCTTTCCTTTCGATTATTTCCTGGACAGAATATTTTATGTTTGTCGTTGTATATGAGAATGGTTTATTTTTTGTCTCTGTTGCAGGCTTTTCCTTTTGCAACGTGTAATTGTACAAAGAATCGTATTTTTTCTGGAGGGAAGAAAGTTTTTCATTCAACTCCTTCAGGTCTGTATCAGATTTCTTCTCTGTTTCGGAGTATTTCATCTTTATAAGCAGAGTTTCATAGTCTTCTTTCAGTTTCTTGTACTTTGTATAGTAATGAAAAGAAAACCATATTGGCAAACCGATAAATAAGCATAAGATGATGATGAATGTAAACATATCCTTTGTGATTTATACGTTTTATCTTCTTCTCGGTCTTTGTAGTTCAATAACATTAAATATCTGTTTCACGTCGGCAAGGTTGATGACTTTATCCGGATACATAGAGTTCAAAGAGTGGATCGTGATAGTGTGATTTTCCACGTTATGATCAATGATACGCTTCACCAGTATTCCTTCTGTATGCACGATAACGAAGTCCCACTTCCTGATGTGTAATTTGCTATCCACCCATAGGTGTGGTTGTATTTCCCGGCATAGCAGGCGGTCACCTTCCAGAATGGCATCCTCTGTTCCATCGTTCATACTGTCTCCTTTCACTTCAAATGCAACGTAGTGCCCTTGTGCTTCATGGTCTACGATGTAGGGGATGGTAGGCAGAGTCGCCATGTATGCTGCATCTGCATATCCACAGAGGTATCCGGCTTGTGCGTATTGGCTCACTAGTGGTACACGCAATATGATTGGTTCGTCAATGGGGGATGCTTCATCTGATGGCTGGCTAGGTGTATTCAGCATCTCGCCTTCACCGGTGAGTAGCCAGGTCAGATTAAATTGTCCATATTTACTTATTATGTCATTAGCAAGGGAAGAAGAAATCTTTTTCACTTTCCCTTTTTGCAGGTCAAAGATGCGCTGATATTTCACTCCAATACTTTCTGCAAATGTTGGAGCCTTTAAATTCAACTCTTCTAAAACTTTATTTATAATTTCTTGTCCAGTCATATAAGAATATTCTTATATTTGCATTAAACTTAAAATCTATATTGTTATGTTCGATTGGTTAATAAATGCTATGGCATTATACATCTTTGTATTTGTAATAGCCATTATTATCGCACTTTTCTTTATCGTCAAGATGTTCAAACGTCTTCTCGGAAAGTAAAAAGTAATTTTGAGGGTAAATTACAGGAATCTTGAATGAGAGAGAGGTTCCTTGTTTACCCTCTTTTTTATTATTAATTCCTGCTGAAAAGACTTGTATTCCAGCTTTTCCTTCTCCTTTTATTTCATTGCTTTCTTCAACAAATACGTTGAACTCTATGTCATGTACCAAGGAAATATGTTCAGTTGACCTATCATTTACACGTCCTATGGACGGACTTACAATAAATCCTTTATCCGATAATCTAATGCTGGATTCAATAATTCCGTCTGCAATTCCTTCTAATGAAGCAGCAATGAAGTCTTTTAATTCCATAAGTGATAACTTTTGTTAAATATAAGATAATTCTTATATAGTTTTTCTTTATATATAAGAAAGTTCTTATATTTGCAACATCAAACAATAAACAATAAACAAAGGAACAGAAAAAACCTGAGAGAAGCAAATAAAAGTGATAACTAAAAAGAGGTAACGCCATGAAAAGATTTGATTTAAAACAGATAATGAAGGATGCTTGGAGAACATATAAGTATGTTGCTAGAAAGAAAGGCAAGACTTTCGGTGAAGTCCTTAAATCAACATGGAGAATGGCAAAGATGCAGTTTGCAATGAGTGCGGCAGCTAAAAGTGAGCCGTTCTCAGGATTGAAATCAGCCAACAAGAAAGTGATTACCTACGATTGGTCAGGAGTAAAAGCTGAAGACATCTATCCTGATAACACTTCCGGTTACTTAGGTTCGAAATATTGTGGAGATTGATCAGGATAACAACTCCCTATCTGGCCCAGAGCCTACCCTTTAATGTGGAGATAGGGAACCAGCTAAACCGATGATAAGCTAATTCGGGATGGGAGACTTAACCCTCAAAAATGAAGTCGTGTTCCAGGCACGTAAAAGTAGCTGGCGCCGTAAGCAGTATGGCAGTGAGGTAATACCGAAACATACATCATAGCAGAGGCGAAGAACAAGCCGTGAAAGCAACCGATTGCGATGATATGAGCATAAGGCAGCAGCGGTAGATTAAGTTATATGTCCTGAACGGTCATGCAGTGAAGAACAGTAGCTGATAACTCCGGTGGGAAGAGCAGAGAGAGCTTATCAGGGCACTGAATTAAAAACAATAACTATGCACGCATATAAAGACATTGAAACTTCGGTATTGCTGAAGATGATACCGATTGAAGATACGATATCCTATTATGGTATAAGTAATCTGATCCAGAATGTTGGAATTGATGAAACATTGAGAGAGATCAACGAGGAGGACATAGTAATGTATTTGAGAAAACAAGGATATAAAATTGAGGAGCCATGCGAAAACTAATAGTTCTCTGTGCTATATCCGTAGTGATAATGCACTTTAATCAAGACCTGTCCGCTATGTACTGGATAGGATTCGTCGGGTTTATAATCACAAGTTTATTAATCGCAAAAAGATTGGATGATGAAAGAACTGCAAGAAACAATAGATGACATCAGTGATGATTTCGCAGATATTAATGCAATACTGGCAGCCCGCTCAAGAGAGCTAGACAGACGTGAGGCTTTCGATAAAGAAATCAGTGAACAGATTCAAAGTATTTTAAAATCAAAAAAATAAGGCTATGGTAAAGGTTACAGAAAATTGGGCATCGACTTTACGGAATATGAAGGTCGGGCAAATCGTGATATTTCCCATTTCCTCAATATCGTCAGTGAATACAACTATTTCCAGACTTCGGTTAGAAATGTGTGTGGTAGGAGCTGACTGGAAACGAGAAGGGGAGATTGATCGTAAGAATGGCGAGTTCAAGATAAAACGTGTGTCATGAATACCTTGTCAGAACGTGAGCACCTTGTTGCGGAGCAATATTGCAAAGGGCTTGCAGATAAAGAAGTGGCAGATTGTCTTGGTCGCTCTACATGGACTATAAAGGCGCAGAAACGTGATATATACAGAAAGCTGGGTATCAGTAAAGATACAGAATTGGTCTTGTATATGTTATGCGAAAAGCTGAAGATTAACTTCGACCTGAAGGAGATTCGTAAACATGGTCTGGAACTATTCTTCTCTATCCTGTTCCTTGTCATAGCCGCTATGGATATGCACGTTGATATGCGTAGGGTTGGAAGACTGCAGGGAAGAGCCAGAGTTACCCGTGTGATTAGAGTGAGAAGGAATAACATTAATGAGTACGATTATGATTTATCAGCATAATAATGAACTTCGAACGACATTGCTGAATGACGGAACTGCATCAATCTTGTTGAAGAATATTCTTCAGCAAATGGAAATGGAGGAATTCAGTAAGAGAAAATCTGAAAGGATTGTGGGTGGACCGAAGAAGCTAATCGAATTGGTGGAGAATGGAGCTGTTCGGGTACGCTATTCGAATGGAAGGGAATATTACAATAGTTCAGATGTATTAATGTATTGTAGAGCAGCTGGCAATAGAAAGAAGGAACGTGTACCCCGTAAAGCTAAGAAATATAAAAAAGGTCTTGTAGCTTGAATTACAAGGTAGCCGGTTCGATTCCGGCTTATTTCACGAATCCTTAGAGAAGGAGTATCACAACATTTAGACTTAACTATGGACCGCTTCACGAGCTGGGGCGGTACAAGGGGCAGAATTGGCTTCCCGGTTCGATTCCGGACTGCCCCACAATATCCGAGGTCTGGCCGCTGAGGATATCAAATTAGTATTAACCACTTAAATTTTTGATTATGGGATTGATTAAGAAACCAAATGAACTTATTGTGAAAACCAATTTGTCAGCAATGATTTATGGACAACCTGGTATGGGAAAAACGACTTTGGCACTGAGTGCTCCACACCCGCTTCTTCTGGACTTTGACGGTGGCATACACCGTGTAAACGCTGCGCACCGTGTGGATACGGTACAGATAAGTAAATGGGAGGAAGTCAATGAAGTGATGCAGTCTCCTGAGATTGCCGATTACGCTACGTTCGTGATTGATACGGCAGGTAAGATGCTTTCCTTTATGGATAAGTACATCATGCAGAACAATCCTAAGATGCGTAAAGCGGACGGCACGCTTTCTCTTCAAGGCTACGGGTTGCGGAAGAACATGTTTATCAACTTTGTCAATCAGGTTTCCCTGATGGGCAAGTCTGTGATATTCGTTGCCCATGAACGAGAAGAAAAGAATGGAGACGAAAAGCAAATCCGTCCTGAAATCGGTGGCTCTTCTGCCGGTGACTTGATTAAGGAGCTGGATTTGGTGGGTTATATGGAAGCTATCGGAAAGAAGCGTACCATCTCCTTCAATCCTTGCGAGAAGTTCTACGGGAAGAACACTTGTAACCTTCCAGAGCGTATGGATATCCCAACCCTTCTCAATGACAAAGGAGAATTGATTGGAGAGAATAACTTCATGACGAATATTATCAACACTTATTCAAAGTATCAGGAAAAACAGACGGAGCTTTCTTCCGAATATGAAGACCTGATGGAAGTCATCAAGGCGCAGGTGGAACTTGTGAATGATGTGGATTCGGCTAACAATGTGGCGAAATCTCTTGCAGGTATGCAGCACATTTTTGACAGTAAGATACAGGCTGGTGTTCTTTTGAACAAGCGATGCAAGGAACTGGGATTGAAATTGAATAAAGTCAGCAAGCAGTATGAAGCAGCCTAATTATAGAATGTATCCCTCACTTCTGGATAAGTTCGAAGCTTATCTGAGGGTGGATGAAGAAGTGGAAAGCTTCTTCAATATAGACAATGAAACCGGAGAGTATAAGCGCTCTCCGGAAGAAGTTGAAGCGGAATTGAAACAGTCTTTGATTGACGCGATCAATCGTGTACCCTTTGCCAGTGAAGCAGCTGACAAGGGTACGGCCTTTAATGCACTTGTGGACATGGTAATTCATAACGAGTCGCATATACCAAGTGAACGTGCTCCGTATTCCATTATTGGAGATAAGGAAACAAACATTGTACAAGTAACTTTCCCAGAAACAGATCTGGCACCTATGCGGAATTTCCTCTTTGATCGTAGATGGGTTATTGAGCAGGCAAAGTATTTCGGTGGGGCAGTAAGTCAGTTGTATGTATCTGCAAATCTACCAACCAGATACGGCGATGTGGAGCTTTACGGCTTCATCGATGAATTGAAACGTGATGTGGTATATGACATTAAGACGACAGGCAGCTACAGTTTCGGCAAGTATGAGCACGGATGGCAGCGTCATGTGTATCCTTACTGCCTGATAACTTCAGGACAGATGGAGAGTGTGAGCGCATTTGAGTATACGGCCTATGTTCTCAAAGGCGGTACCAGCCGCACTCCGCTCATTTCTGGGACACGCTATCCGGAATACTATACTTACAATCACGAGCAGAGCGTAAAGTTACTCACAGCCCATGTAGAGCGTTTCATTGAGTTTCTGGAAGCGAATAAGGAATTAATCACTGATAAAAAGATATTTGGACAATGAGTCAGACAGCTATTCTAGTGAAGGAAAAGGGCGTGGTGAGGATTGACAAACCTTTCGACTTTATGTGCAGCCAGCTTCGGAACGGACGTTACAAGGTCGTCATCGAACGGTATACGGAGCCACGAACTATCAGTCAGAATGCCTTGATGTGGCTTTGGTTTACTTGCATCGAGCAGGAAACTGGAACGGACAAGCAGGACGTGCATGACTACTACTGCAGTCTTTTCCTTCGCCGGACGGCTGTAATAAACGGAAAAGAAACGATAGTTGCCGGAAGCACATCACGGCTGAATACCTTGCAGATGACTGACTTTCTCAACAAGGTGAAGGCGGATGCGGCAACTGAATTGGGAATATCGCTTCCTCTTCCGGATGACTTGTATTATCAAGAGTTTATTAACGAATATAAGTACAGGAGATAACGAAATGAATATTACAAAAGCAAAAGTAACGAAGGATAATACCCTTGTTGCGACCTATATGGATGAAACGGGTACGGTTACAGTCGAAGGTAAGAACCTTGTGACGAATGACTTGATAAACGCTTTCAAGGCGCTGGTTCCCCACATGGCTTTTCTCTGTGAACAGAAGGAGGCAGACGGAAAGGAGTTCCTGGAGGATATGCCGGAGAACATTGACAGCATCCTTGAGGTGACTGGATTTACGGTGGGAGGTGACGGTGACAGCAGGGGAGTCACACTGACCGGAAAGCGATTCCTGAAAAGCAACAAAGTACTGAACCTGAACGCACCGTTCACTAAGTTTACGGATGAGAACGAGGACTATGCATTTCAGTTTGAACTGGAGCAGGCAATAGAGTCGTGCAGCTATGAAGTGAACGAGTATATTTTCAACAAGAAATGGAAGGTGGTACAGCAGGAACTTCCGTTCGAAGAACAGGCTGTGGCAGATATTCAGGCTGATGCGATACCGGAAGCGCAGACGGCGGCTCCGGTTAGTCCGGACATTGAAGCCTTCCAAAAGATAATGGACAATTCAAAAGTGACGATAGAAGTGAATGGGAAGAAAATCAAGCCCAGAAGCTCCAGCCGTCACAAGACCACACAATTAGCATCATAATACTATGTTGTACCCATTTTGTGTAACGCAAACCCCGAACTGCTATAAGATAGCTTTCCCATATCATGCAACGCTGAAAGAACTGGTCCACCGTATTCCGAGTGTTGCCAAGAATCCTAAAGCGGCTTATATACCCAATGAACGTGCATGGAGAGTTTCTCTTGAAGATAAATGGTATGTGGATAAGATGGGAGAGTGGGCCGTATCTGCGAGGATATGTAGCCGTATACAGCGGTCAGTATCTACTAAGGCTGTAACGGATTATACCATTCCAGATCTTCCGAAACTGACCATTCCCCACGGGCTTCTGTTGGAGCCTTACGAATATCAGAAGGAAGGCATCGCCTACGCTTTGCAACACAAGCGATGTATCTTCGGTGATCAGCCGGGGCTGGGAAAGACATTGCAGGCAATAGGCACGGTTACGATAGCAAAGGCGTATCCGTGCCTTGTTGTTTGTCCGGCAGCTTTGAAGATAAACTGGCAACGTGAGTTCAAGAAGTTTGCCGGAAAGCAGGCAATCATATTGGATGATCATAATAAGTCAAGTTGGCAGCGGTTTTATGAACAGAAAAAGGCAGATGGCACGGCTCTATGTGACATCTTCATAACCAATTACGAGAGTCTGAAAAAGTTCTTTGTACAGGGAATAAAAGAGGATTCACGCTTTACCATGCGCTCCATCACGTTTGACCCTCGTATCTCATTGTTCAGGTCGGTAGTGATAGATGAAAGTCACAAGTGCAAGTCTAGCAAAACACAACAGAGTAAGTTTTTAGAAGGAATATGCAAGGGCAAAGAATATGTGTTAGAGTTGACCGGTACGCCGGTGGTTAACAATAATACGGATTTGATTCAGCAGCTGAAAATAATGGGCCGTCTGGAAGATTTTGGAGGGTACAAGAATTTTGTCGAAAAGTTTTGTGCCGGACCTAAGCAGAGTTCCAATGTGAAGGAGTTGAACTGGAGACTGTCAACCACCTGCTTTTTCCGAAGGGAGAAGGCCAAGGTACTCACGCAGCTTCCGGACAAGTCACGGCAGTATATCGAAGTGGATATCACCAACCGTAAGGAGTATGACAAGGCAGAAGCTGATTTGATTCAGTATCTCCGTACATACAAGAATGCGGATGATGAAAAGATACAGAAGGCTCTGAGAGGTGAGGTGATGGTGAAGATGGGCATCCTGAAATCCATATCCGCAAGGGGCAATATTAAGGTGTTCTCCGAGTTTATCCATGATGTGATTGACGGTGGAGAGAAGCTGATTGTTTTTGCCTATCTCAAAGAAGTTGTGATGGAGTTGAAGAAGCTGTTCCCCGATGCGGTGACCGTTACCGGTGATGACAATGCTTCCCAGAAGCAGAACGCTGTTGACCGTTTCCAGAATGACCCGGAATGCAAGCTGATAATACTGAACTATAAATCCGGAGGTACGGGATTGACACTTACGGCCAGCAGCCGTGTAGCGTTCATCGAGTTCCCCTGGACGTTCTCAGACTGTGAGCAGGCCGAAGACCGGGCTCATCGTAACGGCCAGAAGAATAACGTGAACTGCTATTACTATTTAGGAAAAGATACGATAGACCGCTATATGTACGATGTTATCCAGACCAAGAAGAACATCGCCAACGGAGTTACAGGAACGGATGATGTGGTGAAGGAGAGCGTGGTGGATATGGCGCTTAACTTATTCAATCAACGGTTATGAGAAAAAAGACAACACCGCCATCAGAAAGCCAGATTCAACATAGTTGTCTGACTTGGTTCAGACATCAATACCCGAATCTGGCTTTGCTCCTGTTCGCAGTACCTAACGGTGGCCTGAGGGATGCGAAGACAGGGGCAATGATGAAATACGAGGGAGTGCTGAGGGGAGTGTCGGACCTGATACTTCTTATCCCCAAAAAGGGATATGCGTCCCTATGTATCGAAATGAAGACACCGAAAGGGGAACAGAGTGAAGAACAGATAAAATGGCAGAGAGAAGCGGAAAAGTACCGTAATAGATACGTTGTCTGCCATTCCATCGAAGAGTTCATGAAAGAAGTAAACGATTACCTGTTATGACCTACATTGACTACATTAATCAGTTTTGGCAAATTCGACGGTATAAACCGATGACAGCGCATGAGGCAGACTTCTATTTCTTTTTGCTGAAGGAATGCAACATCCGGAATTGGCTTTGCCCATTCGAATTACCAACACGTCTAATCCAAGCCGAATTAGGTTACAGCAATAAGACTGTAATTGATTTGCGCAACCGATTGAAGCAAAAAGGGCTGATTGATTTCATTGAAGGGAACAGAAGAGAAAAGGCTGCTTCTTACATTCTTTTAGTTACCTCAAGTAACCAAAGCGGTAACCAAACTGGTAACCAAAGTAGTAACCAAAGCGGTAACCAAACTGGTAACCCTATTATAAAGACTAAGAATAAGACTAAGAATAATAATAACTCTGGCGAGTTATTTCCGCCCGAAGAAAAACCGAAAAAGAAAAAATCGGAAAAGGTAGAATTTATCCCTCCCACATTGGACCAGATAAAAGCCTACTTTGAAGGAAAGCTTCCGGACTGGGAAAGGCAGGCGGAAATATTCTTCTATCACTTTGATGCCTTGAACTGGAAAAACACGAACGGCGCCCGTATCGAAAGATGGGATAGCCGGGCAAATCTTTGGATAATCGAAAAACAACTTCAAAATGGAAACAAACCTACAACGAACAATGACAGCAGTTCTGCATCCTTCCCAGCTTGTGGAGGGGGAGGCACGTCCGGCGGCGATGGAGCTGACGCCACTGCAACAGAACTTGAAGACTGGATTGACAGTCTCCCAATTGGTAGATAGCTGGTCTGGAACCACTGCGCAACTGAACTGTAACCTGAGTATAGACGATGTTATCCGTCATGAAGGAATACCCACACTGGCCGATGTGAATCGTGTGTACGGGAATACGGTTTCCGTGCGCATTATCACCCGACACCTTCGGTCGGTACTGAGTTACGCCGGGGTGGAGCTGACGCCCGCACAGCTGGCCGAAACATCGCTGGCCATTCTATCCAGCTATTATTTCCTGAACTTGGCAGAACTCTGCATTTTCTTCACGCAGCTAAAGAACGGGAGTCGTGGGCAGTTTGTTTGGGGGAGCAAGGTAAATAACCAGGCGATAATGGTTGCTCTTCATGATTTCTGCCTTGATCGGGGTGATGCTTACCGAAAGCTGGAACAGGAAAAGATACGGATTGCAGTTGACAGAAGCTACAGCCGGATTGCAGATGCGGCGGCTGCGATGGTGAAAGGGGTGGATTCCATCCGAAAGCTGAAAGAAAAGGCAAGAACTGATTTTGCGGCTTTCAGAACGCTTTTCCCATTGCTTCCAGACAACTACAAACCTGAAGACCTGTTCAACGCATACGGGGGAAAAGAAGCTGCAATTAAGGCCATATATGGAGGAAACACACCACCGCCTGACATAGCGAGTGAAGATATATACAGATTCCTCTGTGATTACAACGTGAAGATGAACCGTAAATGAATTAACCAAAAACCACATCAATATGACAACTTTTGAAACAACAATCCAGACGTATCTGGAAAACCGCGCAAAGACTGATTCGCTCTTTGCCGAGACCTACAAGAAAGCAAACAAGAGTATCAAGGAATGTTGTAATTACATTTACTCCCAGGCACGGAAATTGGCCAAAGGTTCCAACTCGGTTGGTATCGATGATGCGACAGTCTACGGGTGGGCTGTCCACTACTACGATGAGGATGATATCAAGGTCGATGGAGTAGAGAGCCGTGTAGAAGTGGCAACACCGGAGCCTGCTTCGGTAGAGCAACCGAAACCGCAGCCTAAGCCGGTCCAGAAACGCAGGAGAGGGGAGGATAATAGTCTGCAACTTTCATTATTTGGGGAATTATGAAACCGAGAACAAAACGTGAAAAGCTGGTGGTTGAACTCAGCAGTAAGCTGCCAGCAATAACAGAAACCCAGATAAGATGGGGAAAGAAGCATTGTTTTCCACATAATGCTTACCGCTGTAAGGATGAAATGTGGTGCAGTGAATGTGGAAAGATGTGGGTTGATGTAACTGGTCAGAAGGAAGGGTACATACAGTGTCCTTACTGCGGAGAAAAGTTGGAAGTGAAGGTTAGCCGTAAGACAAAGGACAATTCAATAAGCTATCTGACAGTCGTTACTACATCAGGAGATTTTCAGGTGCTCCGTCACTTCTACACAGCCAAGTATGCAAGGAAAGAACGTGACACACATTATTTCATCGATGAGGTATGCCAACAGTGGATAACTGCAGACAGAAAAGAAACGGTTATGGCCAAGGCTATGAATATGGGATACAGAGGTTGGCTTCACGGTACAGATATGAGCATCAAACAGGACGGAAATATATACTATTCACATTCGTATGACATAGATGGTTATGTATATCCGAAAGTAAAGCTGCTGCCTATACTCCACAGGAACGGCCTTCGTACTTCGTTCCATGGCGTTACTCCGGCCAGACTGATACGTGCGATTCTTGGGGAAAGCAAGTATGCGGAAATGTTGCTGAAGACAAAACAATATAGTATGTTGGATTTCTATATGCATCGAGGTGGAATTTCCCATCCGTGGGCAGTGAATATCTGTAACCGCAACGGGTATATCATTAAGGACGGATCGATGTATGACGATTACCTTCATTTGCTTGATTATTTCCACCTTGACACACATAATGCTCACTATGTATGCCCAAAGAACCTGAAGAAAGAACATGACAAACTGGTTGAGAAAAAGAGAAAGATAGAAGCGAAGATTTGGGCCGAGGAGGAACGGAAGAGACGGATTGAACGCATGTCCAGAATGAAACAGGATATCCTCTCTTTCATCCAAAGAATCCAGCCATTCCTGGGAATAGAAATCAAGGATGAGGATATTGTGATCCGTCCATTGGAAAGTGTTACCCAGTTCTATCAGGAAGGAAAGGCTATGCACCATTGCGTATATCAAAATGAATATTACAAGCGTAAGGATTGCCTTATTCTCACAGCGCAAAAGAATGGGAAACGTCTTGAAACGGTAGAGGTCTCTTTAAAGACCTTCAAGATCGTACAGAGTAGGGCAGTCTGTAACGAGACCAGCGATTACCATGATCATATTATCAAATTGGTAAACCGTAACATGGGACTGATCAGGAGGGCCGCATCATGAAGGTTTGTGTCGAGTGTGGCCGGAACCTTCCGGAAAGCAAGTTCCGGGCCTATGAAACAAAATCCGGCATCCATTACACCAATAGATGCCGGTTATGTGAGAGCAGGCACACGGCTGAAAGAAGAAAGCAGGACAGACTGCATGGACGGCTGGCCAGATACACTAACGAGCAGCTGGTGGCCGAACTCCGGAAACGTGGAGCGCATATCATGTATGGAAGTGATTTTGATTGTGTAACAACGATTTGACGATGGGAAAGTTGAAAGTTTATTATGGATGGGCGAAGATAGGCACTATCCGCAAGAAACGTGCTATATCCGTCATATACGAGAATGAATGGCATGGCTGCAGGTGTGATCGTGGACAAAGGATTTTGAGGGCAGCACAGGAAACAGTAATAGAGAGGTACCAGGATGAGGAAGAAGAGAAAGCCGCAAAGGATTGTACTCGGATATTTACCGAGTATAGCCTGTTCTTTGACGAAAAGCCAATAAACAGCAGTCTTAACAAGATACTCCAAATGAACAGTGAGGCCGACAAGAATCATGTATCTAAGGCTATGCGTGATAAGATTGCTGAAGCCTTACGAAAAGCCTTTATGAAGGCCAACCGCGGATATAGAGAACCAGATGGACAACAACTTGAATTAAATTTTGAATAACATGGGAAAGCAGGAAAGTTTGAGTGATTGTTATCAGTTCGCAAAGGATTTGGCCAAAGCAGAAAAGGAGCTGAAAATCGAGAATTGGGTGCAAATCAGTATCTGCTACGGTCACGGTCATCAATCTGTCACCCTATACACCTACGACCTTCCTCGTGAAGTGTACGAAAGAAGGATGTGGGTAATCAGGTGGAGGGTGGCCAGATTGCAATGCCAGCATCCAAGGAATGATGTGTACACTTCTTTTTACTACTACGACAAGCGTTCAGGAGAGTCGCTTGAAGTGAGTTCCTGCCTTTCAAGGCTGGTTTCAGCAAAAGCCCAGATAACAAAAGCAGAACGTAGGATGAATGAGTATATCGAGCACAACCGTCAGAACAACATGTTCTTTGATGAGAGTACGGACGAGGAACTGGTTAAGTTCCGGGAGAAACTGGAACGCAAGAAACTCGAATGTGCCGAGTGTGAAAAGAGACTTGAGCAACTTGTAGAAAAAAGGAGAAATAATCAATGAAAACGAAATTGTATTACCTGTTTCTGGCAGTCATGTGGTGGTTGCTGGGATAGGTGGAAAGGAGAAATGAATATGATGCCAAAAGAATTACCTAATGTAATGAATGATAAAGGGTATCAAAAAGATGCCCGTGATTTTGCAAAGAAAATGATGGCTTGCAATGGAATACTTTACCCATGTAAAGATTTTAATCATTTCCAGGAATGGATGGAGGAAGCTTTGTCAAGGGCTTACCTATATGGTGCGCAAAGTGCTGTAAGAGTAGGTTATCTACTTGCTGACAAGGATTGGGAAGAAACATACAAAGGATTAAAAAAAGAGATTTCCGAATTGAAGGAAAGAATAAAAGATGAGTAAATAATATGACTAAGAAAGAAGAAATGCTTAGGGAAGCCGTTCACGATCATTATCAGTGTAACGGAAAGTATGCTTGTGAAGAACGTGCTTATTGCCGGTTCTGCGAGGGAGAAAACATAGCACATGATTGTGATGAAGATTGCTATGCAGATGAATTCAGCGAAGGATTTATAGCTGGCTGGGATGCATGCTTGAAATACCTTGCTTCATTGCCGCTGGATGAAGCTGCTAACAGAATTGTATATCATGGAACTGAGATAAGTGATAATCCAACAAGTAAGAAATGAAAGCCATATCCATCAAACAACCGTGGGCGATTAGGCTCGCCCACGGGAATATTTGTTTCTAAGTTTTAGACACAAAAATATGTTTGATAATTTAAGTATGCTTCATATACCAATTCAAATAGATTAACTTTTGTTTCGTCTGAAGCTTGATGATCTATATTTGCTATGAATCTACTATTGTTAGTTTCAATAGTATAATTAATCTCTTTATAAGAAAATTTATTATTTTCTAATTTATTATTTGGAAGGTCTGCTAATATTATAAATGATTCTAAGATGTAGTTCATTTCTCCATCGTTGTATATGCCTTTGTTTTTTGAAAGTCTTAAAAGTTTTGACTTTAACGAATCAGATGAACCTGATATGCGTTTAAGAAATTCAAAAACGACAAGAGATGGAGAGCTATTTATCCAAAATCTTTTTTGGTTAAATAAAATACATTCGTTATATTCTTTATAGTCGAAATTAAACTTCTCAATTGTACGAATGTTGATGAGATTGTATATTAAAAGATGTCTTAATAAAAAGACTATATTAAAGTATGCAAAATTACCTCTGCTAGAAATAGTCGAATTGTTTGTAATATTCATAACTTGATTAGCGATACATTTTGCAATTTCATTCACATTATCAAAATGGAAAATTTCCTTGCTGTAGAACTTGTCAATATAGCCTGAAAAATCAACATCGGCACCATATTTTGCATGAAATATTTTTCTGATATTTTCGATATCACATACTAATATGGTTTTGTCAAATTTGAATTTGTGTTCATTGGTGCGGCAAAAGTCGTCATGTACTGAAAGAATGTTGAGTATTCTGAATATATGTTCTGGATCTATACGATCAAGGTCATCTATAATCAATATGGCCTCTTTCCCATTTTCTCCTTTTGCATTCGAAATTAAATTCTGTATAATCTGTGTAATAATATTGCTTTCATAAATTGAGCCTAGTTTTTGTGATATCTTAGTCATGAAAGATTTAACTTCAGCATTTTCCGATAAGGATTTTTCTTTTTGAAACTTTTTGATATTTTCCCTTAACTTTAAGAGTTGGTGTATTATGTCGGTTTTGAAGCATACCTTTTCTGCTGTTGACAGAATATTACCAATCAGAATATCTAGGTTATTTTTTATATAAAAATATGTTGCCACAGAAGAGGTTATCTGTATATTATTAAAGTCGCAAGGAACTTTCTCAAGAAGTTGTAATAGAATGTCTGATTTGATGTATTCAAATATGTCTTCATTGCTGGCTACAGAATAATTTACAGGAGTAAGAATGATTGGTATATATTCCTTAGAGTGTTGATTATTGAAAAAATCATTAATGAAGTACGATTTTCCAATACCATATATCCCTGAGAAAATGATATTAGAATTGTTCGCTTCTTCTAAAAACTGTAAGAATCTTTGAGATTCGTTCTTGATACTTATTTCCATGTTTTATTTTGTTTTAAATGTTTCTGTTTTCAAATATACGAATAAAATTGTTTGATTCAAAATTTTTACTGACAAATCGTGTCAGTGCTTTGTGAATACCCGGTAACTGCTTTGTGGCGGTTATCGGGTAAATTTGTTTCTGTAACGCAAATAATAACAGTTATGGAAGTAATTTACAGAAGTACAGAAATATTGAAGAAGCTGGAGAACAACCCGAGAACTATATCGGAAGAACAACTCCAGAAGTTAAAGGAATCCATACAGAAGAATCCAGACTATTTTGAAGCTCGACCAATCATCCTGTCTGATCGGACGGGAGAACTTGTCATCATAGCAGGGAACCAGCGTTATGATGCGTGTGTTCAGCTTGGAATTGAGGAAGTGCCTACAGTGCTCATCCCAAACTTGACAGAGGAGCGTGAGCGGGAAATCATCATCCGTGATAATGTGAACAATGGAGAATGGGATCTGTCTCGTCTGTTTGAGTGGGACTGTCAGAAACTAATGGAATGGGGCTTAGAAGGCATTAGTTTTCCTGATTTGGATGATTTTCCTGGTGGAGTAGAAGATACTCACAATGTACTTCGGAATGAAAACTACGAAGCTGGAGCCCATATAAAGTATTTGGCATTTGAAGGATACAAGATTCCGATTACTGATATCGAGTTGGAAGGATTGAAGCAGCGTGCTGCAGAGTATCTTGATGAGAACGGAGTTATGATTGGGTTTGTAAATAATCTGCTTGGTTTATGATGGAATATATTGATATAGAATCATTGAATCCGGCAGAGTATAACCCGAGGTTATTAACACCGGAAGCTCAGGAGGAGTTGAAGAAGTCGATAACTGAGCTTGGCATTATCAAGCCTATTATTATCCGCAGGTCGGACAAACGAATTATGGCAGGGCACCAGCGGACAAAGACCATGAAGCTGCTGGGATATACTCATGTCCCGGCTTTCGTTCTGGACGGGGTGAACTCTACGGACGAGGTGCGTTTTAACCAACTTCACAACTATGCTGAATGCGAAGTGTCAGAGGTTCAGCCGGACATTCGTGTTTCTGTTCCTGAAGGAACGGAAGGGTTCTTTATGGTCCAGAATAAGGATATAGCTATCATTACCAAGGGAGGGAATAACTCACGCGTAGTGGACCTAACGAAGATGATTCTGCGATATGGCCAGTTTGCGAATGCCGTATGCAACCATGAGGGAAAGGTCATCATATCCACCGTATACGCCAAGGCGGTGAAGCTTCTGGGTATGGACCTGCTTGTCTATGTACTTCCGGAAGGAAAGGAGGAACTGGCCCTGTCTTATTTTTCGAAGGAATACGGTGTCTTTGAATACTCCCATCTGGAGCGAAAGACTTACATACAGTCTTTTGCACAGAAGGCACGTCTCAGGGAGAAAAACGGTGTCCCGAGCAGCAGGAGCCATTCCACGCTGTACGAGCGTCTGGTGCTTCCGTTCATCACGAAGGATATGCATGTGCTTGACTTCGGAGCCGGACAGAAGGACTATGCCACCAGGCTGAAAAAGGAGGGATACCTCATTGACGCGATAGAGTTCTTTCACCGGAAGGACGGAGTTGACGTGATAGACGAGAAGGAGATACGTCAAGACTGTGCGGACGTGTGCAAGACATTGTCGGAGTATGGCCTGTATGATGTAGTGGTATGTGACAGCGTCCTGAACTCCGTAAATTCCCTTGACGATGAAAGGAACGTCCTTCTTTCCCTTTCTGCACTGTGCAAGCCAGGTGGTATGATCTTTTGGTCGGGTATTCCTTTATTGTTTGCGCAGAAAGCTTCTGAGCGAAAGGAAACGCACGATTACCGTTCAAAAGCCTTATTTCTGGATGCAGACAATTTCACGGCAAACTTTCGTTTTGGTGAATGGTATTTCCAGCATTATCATTCCACGGCAGACGTATGCCGTCTTACGGAAGAACTTATCGGTTCTGATTTCAGGATATATGAGAAGGGCATCGAGGTAGACAAGTCACGGGAACTGCGCGGATCATCTTTTCAGGTTTCCGTCATAAACGAAAGAACCGCATTGCGTGATGAATACATTGAAGCTCTGAGATACGAATTTACTCTTCCTCTTCCCAACAACAGAAGATGGGATTTAGATAAGGAAATATTACCAGTTTTTGAAAAATTGTGATTATGGCAGCACCAAAAGGAAATAAGTTCTGGATGTTAAGAAGCAAGCATGGCAGGGACAAGCTCTTTGCCACGCCTGAACTTTTGTGGGAGGCGGCGTGTGAATATTTCCAATGGTGCGATGAAAATCCTTGGACGACTAGAAAGGCAACGCAGAAGACTGTTCCTGTAAAGGTTGTAAAAGATAAGGAGATTGTAATAGAGAACCAACAACAGACACAGCAGGAGGTTACTCCCACGTCACGACCATACTCTCTCATGGGAATGTGTGTGTATTTGGGTGCTTCTACAAATTGGTGGAATGAGTTTCGTTCTGCCTGCATAAATAAAAGGGATAAAGATTTTTTGGAGGTCATCGCACGCGTGGAGGAAACCATCAAGACTCAACAATTCGAGGGGGCTTGTGTTGGAGCCTTCAATGCGAATATCATTGCTCGTACCCTAGGGCTGGCAGATAAGCAGGAAGTGGACCATACGACGCAAGGAAAACCATTCAAAGGATTCGACTTTCTTCCCTATACTCCAGAAGCAGATAAACTGAAGTGATATGGGACAGAGCGTGAACATAAAGCAGCGGTTAGCTTACAACTACCTTCGAGATAACAGGACGAAGTTTCTGCTGTATGGTGGTGCCGGAGGTGGTGGAAAATCATGGCTAGGCTGTGAATGGCTGATGCAATGCGCTTACTACCTTCCAGGCACACGCTGGTTTGTCGGTCGAAATAATCTGAAGGATAGCCGTGAGTCAGTAACCGTAACCTTTAATAAGGTGGCAAAGTTACATGGTTTCACGGCATACAAGACAACCAACGAAGGGATAGCATTTGACAACGGAAGTGAGATAGTCTATATTGACCTGACCTATTATCCGGTAAAAGACCCGATGTATGAGCGTTTGGGCTCAAAGGAATACACTGGTGGATGGATAGAAGAAGCCGGGGAGGTGCATTGCCTTGCCTTTGACGTACTGAAGACACGTATCGGCCGACATATGAACGATGTGTATGGAATTCCAGGAAAGATACTTATCACCTGCAACCCGAAGAAAAACTGGTTGTATCGTGATTTTTATAAGCCGTGGAAAGAGGGTAAGCTCAAAGAACCGTATGCCTTCATTCAGGCGCTGGTACAGGATAATCCATGGGCCACTGAGGACTATATCGAGAGTTTGCGGAATACGAAGGATAGGGTAACCAAGGAACGTCTGTATTTCGGTAATTGGGAGTATGACAATGACCCGACAGCCCTTTGTGATTACGATGCTATCTGTGACCTGTTCACGAATGAGTTTGTCAAGCCTGCCGGGGATTCTTCCGGATCTGCTGACCTTGCTATGAAGGGACGTGACCGTTTCATTGCTGGACACTGGAAAGGGAATGTCTGCTATATCAAGCTGGATCAGGAATACAGTACTGGGAAATCTATCGAGACAGACCTGAAGCACATGATGATAGAATGTTCCATACCTCGTAGCCGTATGATAGCCGACTCTGACGGTCTGGGAAGTTATCTTGAAAGCTATCTGAACGGAATCAGGGAGTTTCATGGAGGAACACGACCCATCAATCCTGAGTATGGCAACCTGAAATCGGAATGTGCCTTCAAGCTGGCGGAGATGATAAACAACCGCCTTCTCCGTATAGTATGTACGGAAGCACAGAAGGAGCGAATAATTGAAGAACTTGGGGTGTTGAAGCAGGATCATATTGATGCGGATACAAGGAAGAAAGGAATTATCAGCAAGGAGAAGATGAAGGAGATACTTGGCCGCTCTCCCGACTATCTTGACATGTTGATTATGGCGATGTTTTTTAGAATTAAACCAGTTTTAAAGCGGCCTAAAGCAAAACTTGGGAATATATGACGGTGAAGGAATTGTTGGTAGTTGGTAATTTGTCCCATGGTATAGAAGGAGAGCTTGTAAAGCTCCATAAGCCGTGGAAGGTAGGAAAGGTCAGGACTCCTGATACTTTGAATGACATGAGCATGGGTGAGCTTATGCAGTTACAGTCAATCAGTACGGAAATGGAAACTATAATGGTGCCCTGTCGTGTGCTACTGGGAATGTCGGCGTGTGAGGTGATGAAGGCTGATGCATCCGAGGTTATAGGGTTCTGTTTCTGGGTAGCCAAGGAAGTGAAGCGGATAAACAAATTGTTTGCTTCCACGTCCGTACCTCCTACACCGGAGGAGAAGCAGGCCGGGGCAGAATCATTGAATTTCGGGCCGTTCGGACAGCTTGACTACTTTGCACTGAGAATGGGGATAACGGACCATGAAGCGGTAGAATATGTTCCTTGGGTACGTGTGTATAAATGTTTAGATATGGATGCCAGAAAGATCAAATATGAACGTCGGTTACGAAAAATCTTGGAGGAAAAGAAGAAATGACAGTAGAAGAGAAAGTTAAGAAAATAGTGGAGCAGATGGGTGTTACCTATCTGTTTGAGAACTGGCAGGCTGCAAATGTAAGGCTTGACAAGATGCAGCTCCCTGCTGTGATGTATGTACTTCCGTCTTCCGGAAATCTGAATGTGGGACCTATGCAGATGAAAGACTTCCCTAACTGCATGATAGCCTTTATGGATAAGATAAAACATGATTCTTCTGGTGAAGAGAATGACCAAGTGATAGAACGATGCAAATCTTTGGCTAGGGAATTTATACTGAATGTGAACAGAAGCAGAATGTTTGAGCCTGTCCAGGGTGACATTCCGTACTCGGTGTTCTATGATAAGTTGGACGTAAATGTGACCGGGATTGTTATCCAGCTTCTTTTGAAGGAAACGAGGGGATTTGTGATGTGTCCTACAAAAACGGTGAAGGAGATAGTGTATGGAACTTCTGATGAGGGATAAGGTGATGGAGCTGGTGTCCTCCGAACTGGAAGCATTGAAGCAGAAGATTATCGAGAACCATAAGGAAGCAAAGCAGGTAGCTTCTGGCAGGACGATAGCCAGCATGAAGGTAGAGGTCACGGAAGATGGCGGTATTCTGTGGGGGCGTAGCGCATTCGGGACGCTGGAAACTGGACGCAAAGGAGGGAAAGTACCGGCAGGATTCTGGAAGATAATCCGGCAATGGATGGATGACAAGGGTATTCAGGTAGAGAAGCCTGATTCGTTCGCTTACCTTGTGGCCCGTAAGATTGCGAGAGAAGGTACGCAGCTTTTCCGGAATGGCGGACGGAGTGATATTTATTCTTCTGAGATAAAAGGAACAATAGAGAGAATGTCTGATAAGATTGGCCTTTTGTTTGGTAGTGAAGTCGAACATATAAATTTAAATAAAGATGAGAGAAGGGACAATAAGTAGTTACAAAGTCTATTATCCGGACTCTGTATGTTTTTGTTTTAACCCGAACAAGATTATTGTAGAAACAGATCGGGAAGTTACATTCTTGATTGGGAATAAAGGGGCTTTGCAGAATTATGGAACATTCGATTCTACATTTGATCGAACATTTCGTGTTGTAAAGGGAGCATTTGTTGATGACCGGGATTCTAACAAGACAAAGGTTGTTCTTGATGTATCTCCTTATTTGCAGGCATTGTTTGATATTGATCCTGTTGGAGAGATGATATCCAGTAAGGAAATTGATGTTAAGATTGAGATTTCTGGAGCTAATATGCAATTTAGTGTTGTGACAATTTGGGGCAGCCTAGCGATTGGAGAAAGTATTACTGATGCCAGAAAGGTTCGTAAATTTGGAGATTTACCGTTTACTATATCGTATTTTGATACGTCCATGCATCATTCAGATCTTTCATCCAAGCCTTCTTATATTTCCGTTGAAGAAGTAGAATGTGGCGATGGTGTTTATTTGCGTTGGATAGACCGCCATGGCTTTTATCAGTATTGGCTTTTTTCTAAAGGTCAGGATGATATAAAGTCAAATCAATATGGGGAACAATTGTATCAGGATTATGAGGTCGGAGGACGAGGGTATTATGGAGTTTCTCGTATGCAGGGTATGGAGGTTGCTAATACCATGAGAATATGTGCCTCATTGGTAGATCGTGATTATTATTCGATGGTTAGAACGATTATCGGATCTCCTATGGTAGATATGTATCAAGATGGGGTATGGATTCCTGTGAGAATCGATAATTCTACCGTTTCTGATGAAGGAAAGAGTTTGCAGGATATAGAGTTTTCAATAGTATTGCCGGACATAATCACACAGAAGCTATGAAAGAAGAATTGTACATAGACAATAAGCCTGTTGATTTAGGAAGTGGTACGAATGTAACATTGTCTTACAAGAGCAATTTCTTGTCTGATGTGAGTAAGATTGTAAGCAATAATAGTTATACCATTAATCTACCATTGACAGCTAGAAACAAAAGGGTAATTGAAGGTGCGCATATACCTTCATGTAGTACAAGGTTCCCGAGAATAAATCATGCCGGTAGATATGTGCGCAATGGAGTTGAGTTGATTAGCAAGGGAAATGTTTCTCTTCTTGAGATTAATGATGGAATTGATATCGCATTGTCATGGGGCAATGTTACGAAATTTGCAAGCATAGTGAATGACAATAAGACATTGCGGGATCTATCTTATGATGAAACCTCGTATATTAGCTGGATAAGACCTAGTTCCGGAGCTTTTTTCCCTCCCATGTATTTTATTGACTATGGGTTTAAAGATACGGATGAAACGATATGGTATCATCCATGTATGTCTGTGAAGTCAATACTTCAGAGAATACAAGAGGATTGTGGGGTAACGTTCAATATTCATAGTAGAAGTGATATGTTGGATAGGCTTATCATTCCTTTGACCACAAGATATGATTCTGATATCGTGTCTGAAGGGAGCGCTGAGGAACTTGTCTTTGCCAACAGGTCATATAGGTTCGATAGTCCGATAGGATATTTTGTTCTATTTGAAAGTCGGGAAATTGATAATTTCTATTATGCGGCACATTATCTTACAAATGAAGTTAGTGGGACATTCATCTCAGGGATACGTAACAAATTTAAGAATACGAAGTACAGAGTTTCTGGGCAAATGAAGTTTAAGGTTTCCGGTGAATACGAAAATTTGTCTTTGACTGGTTATTTAATGCGTAGATATGGTGATGATGATATGTTTACCTTGTTTAGTGCATCTGGGACTATTCAAGGAGACTATTATGTGATAGAAATCGATTCTGAAACAGATGTATTGGATTGTACAGGTAGTAATCATCTTATGTATTTTTATCTTACAGGAATAGCTTCTAGTGCAACAACTGTAACAGACATATCTGGAAGTATAACAATACAGGCGGTTGCATTTCCAACTCCGGCTCCAGCTTCAGGGGATGATACAATAAATAACCGTTATTATTACATACCTAATCTTCCAGACATTAAGCAGATTGATTTCATTAAGGGGGTTATGTCTATGTTGGGATTGTTTGCCATTCCTGGAGATGACAATCAAATAGAGTTTTATCCTATTGAATATATCCTTGAGAATAAAAGCAGAAAGTATGATTGGAGTAAATATCTGGTATCTACTTATATGGATAACAGACCAATATCCATGTCTTTTTCTTACAGTGAATTTGCGCAAAATAATGTGTACGCATACGATGAGGATGATTATGGGAAGTATAGTGGCATTATTAAAGTAAATGATGAAACGCTGGATTTGGAAAAGGAAGCGATAACTTTACCATTTATTCCTACTGAAACCAATGGAGATAAAGCATATATCCCGCTTTATACATATGATGATGAGGGTAACTTACAGTACGACGAGGATGATGATGCAAGAATTCTGCTTCTTCCGTCTGTAAATAGTACAAAGCCAACATTTATCGGGTTATCTTGGCCGGAACTTATAGATAAGAATTATAAGGGATATAAATCTATTGTCGCAGAACAAAAGGTAATAAATGTGAGCATTAGAATAAGAGAGGTTGATCTTAAAGATTTGGATATGTCCATACCTGTATATCTGTCTCAGTATGGAAAATATTATGCAATCGTTAGTATACAAGTTGGTGAGAATGGGATTTGTAAATGTGAATTATTTCAGTTGGAGGATTAAGCTATGGCAGAGAAGGTAGAAAAGATTTTAGATATTAAGGTGAATTACAGCGATGCTATTAAGGCGATAGCGGAATATCAGAAGAAGATTGATGCGGCTAGGGAAGCAGAAAAGAACTTGAAGAAGCAGCTGAAGGATGGGGAAATTTCCCGTCAGCAGTACAATGAAGCAATGGCTGCATCAAAGATAGCTGTTGCGGACTATAATGACTCAATACGTATTATTAACAAGACAGTGCAAAATCAGATTAAGCAGGAAAAGGAGCAAGAGGGAAGTTTGAGAGCTCTTCGGGCTGAATTATCGAATTTGACAGCTGAATATGACTCCTTGTCGGAAGCAGAAAGAAAAGGAGCTCGGGGTGATGAACTGAAAAATAAAATAAACGAGGTTACGGATGCTTTGAAAGGTGGAGAGAAGGAAACGCAGAGGTATTATCGGAATGTGGGTAACTACGAGGAAGCGATTAAGAGTGCGGTTGCTAGTAATATTCCGTTTATTGGAACATTAATACAGACTCAGGATGAGATGGGAAGTGTAAAGGCGGGTGCTGTGGCAGCAGGTGCTGCCGTGAAGAATTTCTCAAAGACACTTCTTGCATTGTTGGCCAACCCGATTGTTGCTATTCTTACTGCGATTTCCGTGGTGATTATGGCTGTAGCTAAAGGTATTAAATCGAGTGAGGAAAATACAAGCAGATGGAATGCTGTTCTTGCTCCATTGAAAATGGTTTTGGATGCTGTGGGCAAGGTGTTGCAGATTGTTGCAAGTGGGATACTTTCTGTTGTGGAATCGGGTGGAAAGATGATGGAATGGATTACGAAACAGCTTGAGAAACTTCCTGTACTTGGCAAATATGTGGCAGAGGTAAACAAGGAGTATGAGAGATATATTACTATGGCAAAGGAGCAGGCGGCAATAGATAGAGACACACGAAACCTGCAGGTGCAGAATGCAAAGAATGCTCTTCAGATAGCTACTTTGAAGGCAAAGGCCGATGATGAGCTGAATGTGTCTGCGAAGGAGCGTATGGAAGCCATCAGGGAAGCTAATAGGCTGGAGGAGGAAGCCAGCAAGAAGAACTATGAACTGGCTAAGAGAAGATATGAACTGATGGTACAGCAGAATGCGATGGCTGAGAATACCAAGGAAACCAATGATGCTATTGCTCAGGCTGAGGTGGAGATGTATAATGCTTTAACCGAGTATCAGGATAAAAGAGGTGAATTACTTGGTCGTGAGGTGTCTTTGGCAAACGAAATAAAATCTGCTGAAAAGGAAAAATCGGATGCTGCCATTGCTTCAAAGCAGAAAGAGGTGGAAGCGGTAAGAGCGGCAGAGGATGCCATGCTGGCTCTCGTTAAAGATAAGCGTGAGCAGGTACGTAAAGAAATAGAATTCACTTATTCCCGTCAGATAGAAGATTTACGCGCAAGACTGAATACAGAAACTGACCTTACTGTAAAAGCCCGGCAGGCTATCAACGACCAGATAAAAGCCCTGGAACAGAAGAAGGCTGCTGAGTTGCAAAAGCTGTCTGAGGAGGAGTTACAGAAAGAGATAGACAACCGTAGCAAGCTAATTTCTTTACAACTTGAAGCAGTAAAGAAAGGTAGTGAGCAGGAATATCAGCTTAGGATGCAGCAGCTACTTGTACAACGTGATGCCGAGCTTGCTGACAAGGAGCTGACTGAACAGATGAAGCTGGCCATTGTAGATAAATATGATAGACAGATTGATGATCTGGTGGCACAGCATGAAAAAGAGATCTCGGAGAAACAGCAGGAAGCCGTACGGGTGAGAATGGAAAACGAGATTATGCAACTTCAGCAGTCGGGTGCAAGTGAACTGGATATATTGCAGGAACAGGCTGCCCAAAAACTAGAATTGTTGAATAGTATACAGCAGCAAGAAGGGGAGAGTGAGCAGGAGTTCCTAAATCGTAAGCTTTTAGCCAATCAGGAGTACATTGATGCAAAGAAAGCTATTGCAGAAAAGGAAGTAGAGATTGAGCAGGCGAAATATGAAGCCATAAGTTCGATTGCATCTGGATTATCATCTGTTTTTGAAGCATTAGGAGATTCAAATAAGGGATTTGCTATCTTGAGTAAAACATTAGCTCTTGCAGAAATTGCGATAAATACAGGTAAAGCAATAGCTGCAGGTGTAGCTCAAGCTCAATCAGTGCCTTTCCCTGCTAATATTGCTGCAATTGCAACTACTGTAACTACTATACTTGCTAATATCGCAACAGCAATAAATACAGTAAAAAGTGCTAAATTTGCAACAGGTGGTTTAGTTACCGGACCAGGAACCGGAACCAGTGATAGCATACCTGCCCAGCTGAGTAACGGTGAGTCGGTAATGACGGCCAGAGCCACCTCAATGTTTGCTCCATTGCTTTCATCATTTAATCAGATGGGAGGGGGAGTGCCTATCAACGTAACACAGACAAGTAGTCAGACTCTTGGAGAGGATATGCTGGCCAGAGCAGTCGCAAAGGGAGTTCAGGCTATACGTCCTGTGGTTTCTGTTGAGGAGATAACCAGAGTTAATAATCGTGTAAAAGTATTGGAGAATTTGGGTAGTATATGAGAGCCTATGAATTTGTGGTGACGCATAAAAGTGTATTAGAACAGATGACCCAGCTGCAAATAAAGCCTAATGATGTAAAATACATCGAATTGTACAAGGAGTACATTAGGCTGAATAAAGAGGGGCATAAAAAAACATATATAATCCAGTATCTGTCGGATGAGTACAATGTGGATGAAAGGACTATATATAGAGTTGTGAATAGATTTTCACAGGAAATCGAAATGTAATTGATTAGGGTGGGCTGGAGCTCACCCTATTTTTTTGCTGACAAGGCGTGTCAGTGTTATTGACTTCGTAAATTCTTATAGCCGTATCTTGTTTCTTACCTTTGTTTCAAACAATTACGAGATATGGCTAAACTATTTATCAACAAAGACATTGCTCCTGACTCGGATAAGGCAAAGTATTGGCTTTCCGGTGAGGATAGCATATCCTTCACAGATATACAATATTTCATGGATTGGATGGATCGAAATGATAATCGTATTGATGTTGAAATCCATTCTTGTGGAGGGGACTGTGTGGAAGGGTATGCAATCTATGATGCTCTACGTGCTTCCGGTAAGGAGATTTCTTGCAAGGTTGTGGGTACATGTGCGAGTATGGCTACAGTGATTTTGCTTGCAGCTCCATTGGAAAGACGAACAGCATACGCACATTCATCTCTCTGTATACATGATCCATATGGTGATGGAGCATTATTGAAAGGGAAGGTTACTCCTGAAAGGCTTGAATCCATTGCTGCAGACCTCAGAGCAGAGAAACAAAAGATGCTGGACCTGTATGTGGAGCGTACTGGGCAAAATAGAGATGTGCTGGAGACACAGATGGCAACGGATAGCTGGTTCGGCCCAGAGAAGGCGATTGAACTCGGATTCATTTCTTCGATAGTTCCGGCTATTTCAGCGAAGAAAGAAGAAAACATTATTAATCCTAAAACAAATATTATGTCGAAAAAGGAAGTAAAGGTTGAATCAACTTTGCTTAGCCGTCTCCTGAGAAAGTGCGGTTACGCAAAAATTGAAGATGTTCCGGCAGTAGGTATGGTTATAACTACCTCTACTGGGGAAGAATTGAATGTGGAACGTGAAGAGGGAGATATTCAAGTTGGAGATCCGGCTTCTCCTGATGGCGAGTTTGTGCTTGAAGATGGGCGAACGGTAGTTGTTCAAGAAGGTGTGATTACGGAAATTCGTGAGCCAGGAAGTGAAGATGAGGACGTAGAGGCATTGAAGGCACGCATTGATGAACTGGAGTCGGAGGTGGCCGACCTTAAATCGAATGCCAAGACGGAGGATGAAATTAAGGTACTTGATGCGGTAGCAAAGGCTGGAGGTATTGAAAAGCTGACTAAAGCGGCCGCAAGTAAGTACATTCCAGCGGGACGTACGACCACTTACGGCAATAATCCTGAAACAAAGCATGCGAGTAAGATTGAACAGAAATTGGATGAGATCAGAGAAAAAAGAAAAGGAGGTAAAAGATGACGTGGGAACAGTTAAGTAATCTGACACCTGATAATGGTGCGATTCGTAATTTGAGAGACTTGATTATTGCAGAGACGTTTACTGATCCTGAATTGGAACGTTTCTTCACTCTTGTACAGAATGCAAAGAATGGTGAAAAAATTGGGTATCGCGGAGCAATGAGTGATGTCGGTTGGGCCGGATCTGGCTGTAATCCAAGCTATAAAAATGCAACCATTCAATTTCTGGAGAAAGAATGGTCGATTGGTGATTGGCAAGTTCCTTTAAAGTGGTGTTATACAGATCTGATTAATACTATTGCAGAATATTGTCTGAAAACAGGGACAGAAATCGGTGATCTCACTTCAACTGAATATATGGATGATATTGTATATCCAGCACTGAAGGATGCAATGATGAACATGATGTGGCGCTTTGTATGGTTCTCAGATAAGGATGCAAAACTTCATTCTGAATCTGGAGTCTTGTCTACAGGAACTGATACTGAGTTGTTTAAAACAACCGATGGCTTGTGGAAACGCCTTTTTACTATTGGAACTTCCAGTGCAGGTCAAAAAACAGCTATTGCAGCTAATAGTGAAGCAACGATGGCCGAGCAGTTTAGCAAGTTGAAGGAGTCTGGAGTCGCAATCGGAATCTTCGATGCGATGCTTGAAAATGCTGATGCTCGAATCGCGGGTTTGCCGGGTGCTGGTATTTTCTGTACTAAAACACTTGCAGATGCGTTGACAAAAGATTTGAAGCGTGAATACAAGGAAATCCTTACATGGGAACAGATCTTTGGAGGAATGAAAGTGACAGAGTATAATGGTGTTCCTGTATACCAGATTCCGGTGTGGGATAGAATGATTATGAAATACCAGAATGACGGAACGAAACTTAATCTTCCTCATCGTGCTGTGTTTGGTTCTCCTCGTGAAATGCTGGTAGGTACCCCAGCAAATGACTTGATTTCAGAATTGGACATTTGGTTTGATAAAAAAGACCGTATGAATTATTTGTACTCTACTGGTAAGATGGGAACACAGATTGGGCAGGATGATTTGTTTCAGTTAGCTTATTGATGAAAGGAGGAATTATGTCAGGAATTTGTGATTATGCAATAAAAAGAGATATCGTGGCGAATTGCGATGATCCGCTCGTTCCTGGAGTCGAGCAGGAAGGTGTTATCATGAACCGGAAGGACGTGGATTTTGCTACGGTAGCTTTCAATGCAACACGTAAAAATGTAATTGAAACGCTGGCGTTGAAGGAAGGTAAGAAAGCCTATAAGGTTATTGTGCCTGGAAGCACTCCGTTTACCGGAACGAATACGGCACTTGCTGTCGGTACCTATCAGAATACGTTTACCAATACGGTGAAAATGGTGATTCTTGCTAATGATCCGGACGTGTGTGCGGACATTATTGACGGACTGGCAAACGGTGAATATGTGGTAATCTTGGAGAACAAGGCAAAAAACTTGCAGAAAGAAGAGAATCCGGGTGATTCCGCATTCCAGATTTATGGTTACTACCAAGGCTTGAAGGCTGCCGAAATCAGCAATGATAAATACTCTGAAGAAACCGATGGCGGCTGGTCCATATCCTTACAGGAAACTAAGGTACCAAAATCTGCTTTGTTCCTTTACAAGACAGACTATGAAACGACCAAGACGGCTATCGATACATTGACATCACCAGCAGCTTGATATGGAAGTGATAGATGTGGTTAATAGGTTGAAAGAGTTGGGAAGCATTGCTTCCCTCTCTTCTTCTGACAAGGTAGAGATTGAGAATCTGTATACGCTTGTCCTTGACAAGAAGTTTGCCCGTACATCTTGTAGCGATTGCTATCATGATGCGGTTATAGAAATGAGTGTGTATCTTAACAAGAACGGAAAGATGAAAGAAAAATCAGAATACGGTTTGAAGAATGGCGTTCTCCTTCAGATGGGATTTGGAAGCGCGGAAATGTACACGAATGCCAATCTTACTGATGAAGCTGCAGAGAAGTATCTGGCGAAATACCCGGACAACATTAAGTATTTCTCAAAGAAACCCGATGACTGGGAGGAACGAGTAAAGTCCAGAAAGGACGGAAATATGGTGATTAATAACGAGCTTGTTTCTCTCATGGTGGAAGCTATGAAGGATGGAGTTTCAAGCAAGTCAATTCAGGAAGAGTTCAAGGGTTATAAAATCTCCGGAAAGAATATTACAAAAAAAGTCCTGACAGCTCACGTAAACAAGGCTCTGGAAGTATTTGCTGATATGCAGGAGAATCCGGAAGAAAGTGAAGAAGGCAGTGAGAATGGGGATGATCATGAATCTACTGATGGGCAGACCGATGAAGACGGAGAAGCGGTAGAAGGCGCTGAATAAATTAAAACCTCACGGAATTATGAAAGTAAAGGAGCTTAGAAAGAAGAGCAGTGTAAGGGTAGATATACGCTATCTGCAGCAACTTGGAATACAGTCTTACGGGGATGATAACCTCTATCCGCAGACGGTAAGAAATATCATTGCAGCGAGTTCTACCGGAAGTGAATGTGCGGACCGTTTCGCAGATTTTATTGAAGGTAATGGATTCCGTGAGGTTTCTTTCTCTGAGTATGTGGTAAATCGGAAAGGAGATACGGCTGATGACATACATTCACTGGTATGTCGGGATATGGCTGACTTCAATGGAATTGCTGTTCATGTAAATTATAATATTCTGGGCCAGATTGTGGAAGTTCAGCATATTCCATTTGAGAACTGCCGTTTGGTGGAGGAAGATGATAACGGATATGTGGCAAAGATTGCCGTGCATCCGGACTGGAGCGGTATGAAAACCAGGAGAGGGAAAAAGATTCGCGTCGTTAAAGAGAATATCGATTATATCGATGTGTTTAATCCGCTGAAATCTGTTGTCCTGGCACAGATTGAAGCTGCTGGTGGCATTGAATATTACAAAGGGCAGGTGTTATGGGTGTCCATGGCTGGGAAACAGACTTATCCGATAGGTAAATCTGACCGTGTCATTACGGAAATGAGCACGGATGAGGGACTTTCCAACGTAAAGTACAGAAATGTGCGGAATAACTTCCTTCCGTCCGGTATGGTCGTGACTAAGAAGGGTTCGGATAGTGTCAGATACGATGAAAAAGGTAATGAAATAAAGATTCCGGAGGATGACGGGTTCTCTGATAGCCTTGTAAAGCTACAGGGTGATACTAATTCTCTGAAGCTTATAGAGGTAACGCTTGAAAATGACGAAGAAATGCCTGAATTTATCCCATTCACGACCCAGAATTATGATAAGGAGTTTACCGTTACGGATGCAAGTGTGGTGGAACGTATTTATTCCGCCTATGGTCAGGAGCCGTGGTATTGTATCCGTATCGGGAAAGTGGGCTTTTCTGGAGATATATTGGAGGACGCATTTGAGTATTATAATTCTATTGTCAGCAAGCAACAACGCTTGATAGAGCGCACGTTTGACCGTATTTTCCGCTACTGGTTTGAGGTAGCAAACCCGTCAATGGATTTTAGTGTACAACCATTAAAGTATGTAAGAAATGCAGGAGTATCTAATAACAACGCTTGAGGTTTCCACTTTATCCCGTAGTATGTCTGTGCATGTTGATGAAGACAAGATAGAAACGTATATACGGGAGTCTGAGAATATTGATATCAAATCAGCTCTTGGGGATTCCCTATTCCTTGATGTGAAAGAGCATCCGGAGAAATACGTGATTCTGCTTGAGGGAGGGACATATGAAGACAAGCGTGGAGAGAAAAAGATGTTCATGGGTATTAAGACCGCATTGGCATATTATACCTATGCACGAATTGTGAAGAATGGTGATGGGAGCGTAACTAGATATGGATTTGTGCAGAAGGAGGATGAATATAGCACTCGTCCAGATATGAAGGAGAAGGTAATGGCTTATAATGATGCGTTTTCCATCGCTGACAGATATCTGAAGGAGTGTGTAATGTTCCTTGATGACAGGAAGGAAGAGTACCCGCTTTATAAAGGGTATGGGAAAATAAAAGCCAATAGAACTGTTTTTAGAATTATAGGAGATTAGTCATGAAAGATTCGCTAAATACATTGAAAGAATTAGCCAGCAGCGTTCGCAACGCAACTAAAGAAGGTGAAAATTCAGCAGAGCGAATAGGGAGATTGTTTGAAGGGATACTAGAGTATATTAAGACTCCAGAATCAATAGAAAACTACTTCGAACTAAAGCAGGATAGCAATGGGTTAGACTATATTTACACAAAGTACAACATTGCATCTGCTGGTGCACTTTCTATGTATGCAAGCGATAAGATTAATGTTCCTTCAATTTACGATGGCCTTCCGATTGACAACGATACAATCTATTGGCTTGAAGTAGATGGATCCAAGGTGCTTAAAGCAAAAGGAGGGGGAGGTGAGGCTGGCTCAGTTCAGTGGGATAATATCTCAGGTAAGCCTTCATGGATTGAAGATACAAAACCATCCTATTCATGGTCTGATATTACTGGTGAAAAGCCTTTCTATACGAAAGAAGAGATTGCTTCAAAATATGTTACTATTGATACCGAGCAGGAGATAACAGCATTAAAGCATTTCACTGCCGGCCTCTCAGTCGGAGAATCAAAGAAAAAGATCTACGAAGAAAACGGTGTTGTTTACATTGATGCAGATGTAGCTGTTACAGGAGCAATGACTTTCTATGCTTCGGCTGGTAGATCCGTATCTACCATTATGGACGGCGTAATTGTTGATGAAGAAACTATCACAAAAGGATCTGACAATGTACTTCGCATAAAAAATGCTGGTGCAGGAAGTTCCTTCGACAAGTCTGCCATGTGGACGGCATTGGCCGGATCGACCACGGAACAGATCAATAAGTCGCACCTTACTACTGCTTTGACAGGTTACGCAACCGAAAGCTGGGTGTCCGGGAAAAACTATGTAATAAAAGCTACAACATTAGCTGGCTATGGTATAACAGACGGAATTAATGCTGTCAGTGTTACCGGAACAGGTAATGCCGTAACTGCTGCATCTATTAGCGGTCACACTCTTACTCTGACCAAGGGAAGTACGTTTAGCCTTAGTGGACATAAACATGCATGGTCTGATATAACCAGCGGAAAGCCTTCAACCCTGTCCGGATATGGCATTACTGATGCATATACTAAAACGGACGCTGATAGTAGATATGTTAATGTGTCGGGAGATACAATGACGGGAAATCTATCTGTAAAATTTAGTGGAAGAACAGATCAAATCAATTTGTTCCATTCTACTACAACTAATAGAGGTGGATTATCTCTTACGGATACAGATAATACCGTACATGCGTTTCATCTTACAACTACAAATCTTTTATGGAAAGGTAGAACGGTTTGGGATAGCGGTAATGATGGAAGCGGAAGCGGTTTAGACGCTGATCTATTGGATGGAACGCACAAGTCCGGTTTATTAACTGCTTTGACTTCATCATCCGGAACTAATATATCTATAACCGTAGGAGGAACTACTAAAAGTATTGCTGATTTGTACGCTAATTCTGCTGCTAAACTTGAAACGGCCCGGACTATTTGGGGACAATCCTTTGACGGAACAAAGCCTGTAACTGGCGCACTGACCAGCGTAACAGACATAACTGGGACTGGTACCTTTTCGGGTGCCAATTTAAAAGCAACGGACAGTGTATATGTTAATGGAATCCGCCTTCATAAAACCGCAGACGGAGTAATTACGCTGGAGGGCAATCTAGCCATAACAGGGGGTATTACTACCTATGCAATAGATCCGGTTTCAGCATCTACAATTATGGATGGAGTGGTAGTAGATGGTACTACTATAAAGAAGGAAAACGGGAAATTAGTAGCAGTAGGAGGTGGAGAAGCTGGTAGCGTTGCATGGGGCAATATTTCCGGAAAGCCTTCGGTATTTTCTACAAACATCGCAAACATCACTGACCTGCACTCTAGTTGGGATTCTGTTTTAGCCGCACAAAAACCTGCATGGCTAACTGCTGTAAGTATTGCTACTATTTCGGATCTGCACGCTAATTGGGATGCATTATTAAAGGCTGCTCCGTCTGCATACGTTACTCGCTGGCCGACAATTTCTGAAGTAACGGGTAAGCAAAATCTAGTGGTAAAGCTAAACGGAGGAACAACAGAAGGAACGAACCAGTTTACTTATAACGCAACCGGGGCTAAGACTATCAATATAACTCCGGCCGGGATAGGAGCGGCAACTAGCGGTCATACACACGCTATGTCTGCAATTACCGATTTGCACTCTAGCTGGGATGCGCTGTTAAAAGCCGCACCTTCCTCTTATGTGACTAGATGGCCTTCTTTTGCAGAAGTAACAAGTAAGCCTTCTACTTTGTCGGGATATGGAATAACTAATGCCTATACTAAAACTGAATCTGATGGTAAATACTTACTTAAAACAAGTTATACGGCAGCTGATATTCTTGCAAAACTAAAAACCGTAGATGGGGCAGGAAGCGACTTAGAAGCTGATATATTAGCTTTAACTGGAGAAACTGGAAGTTTAACCGGTACAAATCTACCTGCACATGTAGGATTGCAAGTTTTCCAGTATTACAGAAGCGGTAACGGTCCTACTGATTTGGGAAATTTTCTAAGAATAAGAGGAAATAACGGTGGCTGTGCAGAGCTTTTTTTAGGATGGCAGAGTGATAATAATACAAATTATATATGGTATAAATCAAAACGTGATGTAGGCTCATGGGGCTCTTGGAGACAAATAGCTTTTACTGACATGAATGTAGCTAGTGCTAGCAGACTACAAAATTTAAAAAAGATATGGGGCAATCTTTTTGACGGATCACAAAATGTTGAGGGAAACATAGATTTAGGATCTATGGATATTATAGGATATGGCGGCGCTAGAATATTACAGAATCTTGGAGGAAATTTAGGTATAAATCCAAATGGAAATGTTGGAATAGGAAATACTACACCACAATATAAATTGCATGTTTCCGGAGTAATTTTTTCAAGTTCAGAAATAAAAGGCCAACGCTATGTTTTAGATGATATCGGAGCAACCGGACTTAGCTCTTCAGATTATTTTCTAGCAAATAGATCTTCAATAAGATTTGTTAATGATATTGCTATTGTACAGCAAGGAACATTCAGACCTATAATAAGATGGGGAGATGCTATGGACGGAATAGGATATAATACAAGATATGTATTCGGTTCTGTTAGAGATAATACTTATGACTGGGGTAGAATTTTTATGGCTGTAAGTAATAATGATGCAGGTACAAGTACTGGGTGCTCGTTTTCTATGTATGGCGCTGGATATGTTGAAATAACAGGTAACATTCTTGCTACTGGTGGTTGTTCATTCTATGGATCAGATATACGATATAAGTCTATTATTCATCCTGTTATGTTATTAGCATTAAATAAAATAGCAGAAGCACCTTCGTTTGTTTATAGATGGAACAAACAAGGCATGAATCAAAACAGACTGAATTTAGGAGGATCAGCACAATATACTCAGTCTGTCCTTCCGTGGGCTGTTGAAAATAGCAATAACTTCCTATCTATGGACTATGCAACAGTAGCATATACGTTTGCGGTTCATACGGCCCGACACCTGCTCACCTACGAGAGCAGGACTGATAAGAAAATCAAGAAACTGGAGAACAGAGTTAAATATTTAGAGAAACAACTTAAAAAGCTAGGCTATGAAGAAGTTCGTACTTTGGATGATTCGGGTATTTAAGCTCGACATCCCAACCGAGAAGGTAATTGAAAAGGTGGTTGAGAAAGAAGTGTACCTTCCGCATGAAGGTGTTATCTATGGCAATGTCACTATTAAAGGTGATGTTGTTGTACTAGGAGACCTTAAGGTCGAAGGTAATTTAACTTGTTATACTAAAATTAAGGAGGGCTAACAATGGCAGTATATGAAATTTTACCTGCAACAAATTTAAAGTGGGATGATATCCGTGATACGTTAAACGCAAATGGAGGTAATGTCAATAATATGGCTATAACAGCATTTCAGAGTGGGGCGAATATCCAAAGATGGGCTAAATATAAGCCTGTTGTATATTATAAGGATTTTACATCAATGGAAGAAGAATGGTGGAGAGGTGACGATCTAAAATGCGGACTTACCGTTCGATATTCTCCTACTGACGGTGATATTATAGATATTTACAAAAGAGGTGACGCATATACTTATAATTACCTTACTAAAGGCCCTTACAGATTGGGAGATTTTAGGGGGTATTATCCAAAGGCAGAGCCTTATATAAGGACTAATGTTCCTCAAGATAAAGTGTTTGAATGGGATTTCAATAATGACGGGGATATGATGTTGCCTATACAGGTAGTAAGGCAGTCCGATACAAGTCTTACAATTAATGATGTAAAACTTCCATTAGACATGGGTAACTTGCATATATTAGTTGAAAGATATAATAAGAACCCAATAGAAGAAGATGATGCTTTAGCTAAAGATTCACAATATTTTTCTATTACAGGAACCTTCCCTTATGTAGAGTTTAGAGGTCTCAAGTCTGATTATAATGTTCAATATTTCTTGCTTTCATTAACAGACAAAAGTATTAATGGATATGAAGTACCAATGCCATACGATGAAAAAAACGCGTATCTTATCAAAATTAAGAATATCGCAAAAGCTGTAATTACAGGTAGTATATCACAATTTGCATTGTCTACAAAAAAGGTTTGGTCAAATGTAAGTGATTATTTGGAAACTCCTTATGATTCAAACGGAGGTTCATCTAGTCCTGTATTGTTTAAATCATCAATCAAAAACCTAAGTACGGCAGCTATTACATTTAATAATACGGATTCTGCCGTAAGATCTCATACGATTAAGATAAAAGCTACAGGAGAAGTAAACGGAGAATATAAAGAGTATAATATTGATTGTTCTATATGGAATGGGTTTGACGGAGCAAGCACTTCGAGTTTGGTCATATCTCCATCTCAAACGAAAGAAGTTATCTTCGGCACGTCAGAAGGGCTTTTCGATAAATTTAGAGAGGCTGGGAAAAATAATTTGATATATATCAATGCCGTAGTTGTAAATAAAAACACTAAGTCAGAAAATACTATTAGTTCAATTAGAATAATGATAAATTAAAAATAGGATAACCTTTAAAAATTATAGTTATGGCAAAACAAGTAAAATTAGTGATCAACAACCGCAATGAGCAGGTGAATTACGATTCTAACGGAAAGGAATCCGGCAGCAACACCTCAGCTAGCTATAATGTAGTTTCTGAGACCGGTGAACAGATAGGATCAGTCAATGTTTCCAATTCATTTAACGTGTACGGGAATGCCACTTCCGAGGAATATTCCGAAGCGATGGCTTCCCTTAACCAGAAGATCGCTGAAGCGTTCAAAACCTTCAATGATACAATTACATCTAATTCAATTATCTAACCTAAAAAACAGGAATTATGAAACTGGAGAAATTAGTGATAGCATATAAAATGCTGGATGATGCCAAGATCAAAACAATGGATGACAAGGACGCAATCAAAATTATCAAAAACCGGAAGGCTATGCGTCCCCATGTTGAATCGTACGACGCTTTGCTGAAGGATGCGCAGGAAAAGTTCAAACCGGACAATATCGAGGTTATGCAGGAAAAAGTAAGCAAATGGAAGGAGCTCTCCGCTGAAGAACGAAAGATCGTTAATGAAAGCTTCAAAGCATATCAAGAAAAGGTAGATGCTGTCTGTAAGCCGGAACTGGACAAAGAAGTAGATATCACTTTGGACAAGCTTTCCGAAGACGGGGTTCTGAAACTGGCCAAGGAGAATGAATGGCCGATGAACAAATTGGATACATTGGACATCATGCTGGAGTAAGTATGGAACAGCTGAGTGAAATATCCAATATTATTGGCGGGATAGTAACTACTATCCTGCTGCCTTTGCTGGGCGTATTCATGTTCTATGACCAGAAAAAGCGCAAGGAAGAAGCAGCCGCACGCAAGGCTGAAGCTGACAATATCACTAGTTATGCGGCTGAATGGAAGGAGCTATACGAGAAGAAGGAAAATAAAGTTCACGAACTTGATGCAAAGATAGACCAGCTTTATGCTGAGAAAAACGAGGACAGGCAACGGATCCGTGAATTGATGGAGAAAAATCAGGAACTGGAATTAAAGAACCAGTCGCTTGAAATTACGAAATGTAAGAAAAGGGGGTGTCCAGACAGGGAGCCGCCAAGTGATTATTAATTAAGGAGGAGAAGAAATGAATAAGATAGACGTAATCGTAGTTCACTGCTCGGCCACACGTGCTGGGCAGGATATAGGAAAGAAGGAAATCACCCAGATGCACCTGCAGCGTGGGTTCAGCACGATCGGGTACAATTATGTGGTAAGGCTGGACGGGACGGTAGAAGTTGGCCGCTCGCTCACCATTGCCGGGGCACACTGCAACAGTAAAGGGTTCAGCGGGCTAAGTTACAACAAACATTCCATTGGTATCTGCTACGTAGGTGGTACGGATGCGCACGGCAAGGCCGCTGATACTCGGACGCCGGCCCAGAAAAAAGCATTGCGCGAACTGATCGCCAAGTTGATCAAGCAGTACCCAGATATTAAAGAAGTGCTCGGCCACCGTGATACCAGTCCTGATCTCGATGGTGACGGCATTGTGGAACCGGAAGAGTGGATCAAGATGTGTCCGTGCTTTGATGCTGCTGAAGAATACAAAGATTTGCTTCCATGAGCCTGTACAACTACATAATTAAGAAGGTGAGCTGGTGTATTACGCTGGCTCCCTTCATGTGCATGATTCTTGTGTGTTCCTGCCGGACGGTAAAGTACGTGCCGGTAGAAAGCAAGGCTGATAGTGTCGTAGTGGAGAAGCTGGTGGAAGTTCAGTTACCGCCAGACAGCGCCACTATCCGGGCCTTATTGGAATGTGACGAGAACGGGAAAGTCGTACTGAACTGGCTGGATATCGCTAATAGCAAGAACGCCCAGGCACAGCTGACTATTGACAGTCTGGGAAACCTTCTGGCAAAGATGAAGACACAGCCGGACACGGTATATCTGCCATCTAAAGAAGTGACGGTTACCAAGAAAGTAAAAGAGCCATATCCAGTAGAAAAAGAACTCACACGCTGGCAAAAGATCAGGCTAAATGTTGGTGGCTGGGCCATAGGGATAGTGATTATCACGGTTCTTATAGTTGTAGGAAAATTGGTTTATAAACTCAAAAAAAAGGAAGGAGGTGTGCTATGAAGTAAGATTTATCTCCCTTTTGAAACGAAAAGCAGTGTCCCTGGCAAGCGTGTCGGGGATTTTTTGTATGTTTGCTGAAAATTATATAAGAATAGATATATGAATAATATCACTTATAATACAATATATATTGTAGGTAATGGATTAGATATTTGTTGTGGGATACAATCATCATATGCTAATTTTATGAGTAGCCTAAAAAATAATATAACGGAGTTGCCATATCTTATACAATATTTATATGAAACTCATGAGAAAAAATTATGGACTGATTTAGAATGTGAGCTAGGAAATATTGCAAATAGAAAATTTGCTGCGACTGCAGATTATAGGATTTTTGGATTAATGTCTGATCACAAACAATTTAAATCTGATTTCCAAACATTACAAAATTTACTTGTCAGATTCCTTAAACATGTTTCTGACTCTATGGATATCGACAAATTCCCATTTAAATCGGTACTTAAAAACACATTGGAGGATATATACTTCTTAAATTTTAATTACACGTTTACTATTGAAAAATATTTAAATGAATATTGCAATAATAGACATCATAAAATAAACCATATACATGGAACATTAAATGATAAAATCATAGTTGGTGTACAAGATTCTCAAGAGCTTAAAAAAGAACAGACATTTTTGTATAAAACTAAACATGTTAATCCTAAGGATGTATTGGAACTGAATAATGTATTAAAATCAGCTTCTAACATCGTTTTTTTTGGTTATTCTTTAGGTGAATCTGATCATTCATACTTTGAAGACTTATTTCATGAGCAAAGCCAAGTCAATGCAAAAAAGAAAAAATTTGTATTTTATTACTATGGTGAAGAAGGTCATGATGATTTAGACTATAACCTTAGAATATTAACTAATAACAAACTAACATTATTTTATGCAATGAATGAAGTCGAATTTATTGATTCAAAACGTCTGCAAAAATTACCCCGAATGCATTGATATAAGAGTATAGCAATTCAATTCCGAATGACTTGTATAAATGTATTTAATGTTTTATCCATTTGTTATATCAAAAAGTATAACTTGTCTTAGAAGTGAATTAAGGCACCAACCAAAGCAATATCTGGAAGGAATTTTTTTATTTAAAAGAACGCAAAATATTTTTTTGCGTTTATATAGTAAAAATAAACGCTTATGGAAGATATTGATGAACTGATTCAGACGTGTATTCGTCCGGCAGCAGAATGTGCTACTGTTTTATTATCGGATATTAATCGGGGGTATACAATAGACTTGGCCATCAATGCTAACGATGATTTTCTTCATAAATTACATGCTCTCATTGGTTTAATCGATGATGATAAATTATCTCCGATAATAATATCTGAGATGATATCACGTGCTGTCAGACCATTTATCTCATTGCATGATTATTATACATGTAAGCGTATGGTATATAGTCATGTTAGATTAATATGCTTAATGCAGCCCCTTCCGGAATAATCCTGGTTGGGGCTTTGTTTTTTCAGATAAATTCCCCATCTTTGTGGTGCGTTACATATTTTATTTGCGTCGGAACTCGTTTTTCGGCCGTTGAGCAACTGACAACATTGTGTTTGCCAGTTGCTTTATCATATACGGTCCACTCCCGTGTGGTAGCTTAATGGCATCACTGTATTTCGACGCAGGAATATGTAACGCAGCGGGTCAGTGGGCCGCTTTTATTTTCCTGCTGCAGAAAAAATTTTATGCGTTACATTTTATCGAAGAAATTCATCGGTTATGGTCATTATGAACTTACTATAACAGATACATCAGGAAATGTAAAGTCTGTTATTACTGGAGATACAGACCTTATATATAGGCTTTCCTCTGAAGATGAGAAAGAGAGGGAAGAGGCTACCAATGAAGCGATAGCCTTAACTCTCACTTTAAAGTAGGTTGTCGAATATCTTCCTCATTGCATTGTCTGCATGGTTTCTCATCACACGGACATAATTGAAGATCGGTCTATTGGTCTTCATGCTTTGGCCGATGCAGTATTCCAGTGTTTCCAGTGCAATGCCCAGATCAAATCCATGTTGGACGAATGATTTACGGGCAGAATAGAACACAACCCTTTTTCTTATCCCAGCCTGATCAGCAACCGCTTCCATTTTTCGGGATATAACAGAGTATGCCTTTCCGAATGTATCAAATTTGCCAAAAATTAGTTTCCCGTTTGGTCTCATGTATTTCTTGATTATTTCCCGAGCTTCCGGTTGGATGGAAAACGCGGTCTTACTTTCGCCTTGCTTTTTGTTCTTGGTCTTCTGCCTATAATATTCTATATAGCTTTTCCGAAAATCCACCTCCAGCATATCTACCAGGTTCATTCCACCAAGATAGTACGATAACATGAAGATGTCTCTAGCTACACCTATATTATATTTGGTGGGATTGATATCACGAATGGCTTTCAATTCATCGACTGTCAGGTCCAATTCACGGACATTGGCTGCTGGTGCCTGTACATCCTCGAATGGATCATCTTCATACTTGCACATTTTCCTTTTCTCTGCAAAATGTACGACTACTTTGACTAATGTCATGTAGATACGTACGGTCGTGGGGGACAGCTTTCGTTTCTCGAGGTTCTTACGAAACTTCTTTATGTCACGTGGAGTAATCATCGTAAGGAACAGATCACCGCATTCTCGGATGAAGGAGTTACAGGCTAGTCTATACAGTTTTTCTGATTTGTTTCGTTCGTCTTCCTTTAATTCCTCTAGATATTCGGTCATTGCATCCGAAAATTTCGCGTTGTTGTAATCTCTTTTTCGGACCAGAATCTCCCTGAGCTCTGAACAACTGTACCCAGATATGAAAGAAGTGTGGTCGATGATGTCTTGATAATAGTTCAATAGGTTTCTCAGCTTTACGTTCATAGTAGAAGCGTCAGATCTTCCGATGACCATGCCATCCTTAAATTCAGATTCATCATTTATGATGCAATCTGTCGGAATATATCGTGTCTCGGAATTATGGGCCAGAGATATTCTAATCTTGTGCCTTCCGTCAATCAGCTTCTTTGCTGGTACGATTCTAAGTTTCAATGTAGCCATTTTCTTCTTTTTTTTAATGTAATAATCTTTCGCGACAATGAATCCGTAGAAAATAGGCTTCCGATAATGGTTCCGACAATTAAATTTCGCAACCTGTGGAAATATGCAGGGAATTTCTTTTTTTGTAATGCCTTGAGAACTACAAAAAAAGATACTCCCGGCAATCTCTATTGCCAGGAGTATCACAACACAAAAACTAAACTAGACTTAACTAAACTATTCTAATAAGGAAGTTTCACAACTTCCACTTATTATGTACAGCACAAATATAGGTGTTAAATTAATTCCTTGCAAAATAAAGTGCAAAAAAAATGAACTTTTTGCGCATTATTTTGTTTACGCTACAAACATCTTTCAAATAATATGTTCGTTAACATAAATTTGTAGCTCTTGCTTGTAGCTGTCTGAAATAGGAATGTATTCTTTTCCGAAAACAATGCGTCCTTTATCAATCATTTTGATTTTCTGTTTTTGTACGATAAAAGAACGGTGGACACGGATAAAACGGTCTGCCGGTAGCTTTTCTTCCATGGCTTTCATGCTCACCAGGGAAAGAATCGGACGCGGGTTGTCTTCGATATGGATCTTGATATAATCTTTCAGGCCTTCAATGTAAAGTATTTTGTCCAGTTCTATCTGAACCAGTTTGTAATCGCTTTTCACATAGATATAATCGTTGATAACAGCGGGTGAGGAGACCGCAGGCTGATTGTTTCCTTCTGCTTTCCGCCGTAATTCAAACCATTGGATGGCTTTATTGACTGCTTCCATGAAATCGTTATAGCTGATGGGTTTAAGCAGGTAGTGGAGTGCATTCACCTTGTAGCCGTCTAACGCATATTGGCCGAAGGCAGTCGTAAAGACGATCCGTGTACTTTCCGGAATCATGCGTGAAAATTCCAGTCCGCTTAATTCAGGCATCTGAATGTCCAGAAAAAGTAAGTCAACAGGTTGCTCGGAAAGTGCCTGCATGGCTTGAATGGCGCTTGAGTAGCGTCCGCAGAGTTCAAGGGATGGAGTTTTTCGTACGTAGCTTTCCAATAGTCCTAAAGCCAGAGGTTCATCATCTATGATAGCACAACGTAGGTTCATATTCGTTATTCTTTTTAAGTGGTTATCGTAATTGAGGAATAATATTCTTTTTGGTCTTCACTAAGGTTGCATTCCCATTTGTACCGTCCGGGGTAGAGCAGTTCCAGCCTTTTCTGCACTTGTTCCAGTCCGATGCCGGAGCCGCTTTTGTCATTCTCATTCTTGGGGTAATTGCTGTTGCGTATGACGCAATTTACCTGTCCGTCCTTTTCAGTCAGGCTGATGTGGATAAAGCTGTGATTAGTCGGAGAGATTCCATGCTTGAATGCATTTTCAATCAGTGAGATGAAAATAAGCGGTGCAATAGGAGTCTGACTGTCAGGCTTGATGTCAAAATGAGTTTCGATATCTACGTCTTCGGTCACTCGTATGCGCATCAGTTCAATGTAATTGCAAATGAATCCCACTTCCTTGCAAAGCGGAACGTATTTTTCCTGATTGTCATACAGGACATAGCGTAACAGGCGGCTGAGTTCCTGGACTGCTTGCTGGGCCTTGTCTGTATCGAAGGCAATCAAGGCATAGATGTTGTTCAGGGTATTCAGCAAAAAGTGAGGATTCAACTGGTTGCGCAGACTTTTCAGTTCAGCTTCCATCCGGCTCTTCACGGCTTCTCTTCGGGCTGCTTCCGCTTCGCTCCATCGGATACTCATGCGGATGGCTACGCTGAGTCCTACAGTAAATACCAGACTGGCAATATCACGCAGATAGAAAATGAAGACAGGTGGACTGGGGCGGAACTGTTGGGGAGGAGGGGGCATGTAAATGCCGTGCCACGCCCGCAGTAGTACTGCGAATACAAGGATCGTCAGCAGGTTCAGGAGCAGAAACTGCTTCAGGTGATTGCGAAAAAGGATACGGGGTATGTAGAGAAAATAATTGATGTAGAAGATGACAAAGAAGGATGCAGGGACAAGGGAATGATGTAGAAATGCATTCCAGTCGATGGTTCCGTTGTCACGTTGGGTGAAGAACAGCGAGAATCCAAAGAACATTCCCCAGCAGATGGTATGAATGATAAACTCGAATGGCCGGCTTGTGGTTTCGTTGACGGATTTCATGGGTATATGAGATGTTAACATGAACAAAGATAGTGATTTCTTTTAAAAAAAGGTCTGGCCGCGAGGGATAGTTTTGTAATGGAGAAGCACAAATCTACCACGATTCGCAACCGGACCAGGAAACCAAAGTTATGAAGAACAAAGTTGTTCCAGGTTTATTAAATTTATTCGTAGCGCAAAGCCTCGATCGGATCCAGGTCGGCTGCCTTCTTGGCCGGATACCATCCGAAGAACACTCCGGTCAGGGTACATACGGCAAACGAAAGCAAGACGCTCCAGGGTTGGATAAATACCGGCCAGTGAGCCACACTCTTGATAATGAAGGATGCTCCACATCCCAGTATGACGCCAATCAGACCTCCGGTGATACTGATCAGGATGGATTCGATCAGGAAATGGGACAGGATGTCTATGCCTCGTGCTCCTACTGACATTCGGAGTCCGATTTCACGGGTACGTTCAGTTACGCTCACATACATGATATTCATGATACCGATACCACCTACAATCAGTGAAATTCCTGCAATACAGGCCAGCAGGGTGGTCATCAGATCGGTTGTCGTGTTCATCATGGAGCTGAGTTCCTGTTGGGTACGGATGGTGAAATCGTCATCATCCTCTTCTTTCAGTTTGTGCTCACGTCTCAGGATAGTAGTGATCTCGTCTACGGCTTCTTCCGTCATGTCTTCAGTCAGAGCTGAGGCAAAGATACCACTCAGATAGGTCTGGGCGAGCAGACGTTTCATTACTGTTGTGTAAGGAGCCAGTACCACGTCATCCTGGTCTTGTCCCATGGAGTTGTATCCTTTGGATTTCAGGACTCCGATCACACGGAGAGGAACCTGATTGCATCGGATGATTTTTCCGATAGGATCACTGCCGTCAGGAAACAGGTTGTCTACAATTGTTTTTCCAATGACACAGACTTTACCTGCAGTCCGGATATCTTCTTCACTGAACATTTCGCCCTGTTCTACGGAGAGCTGACGGATGGTGAGATAGCCGATACTTACGCCGCTGACGGAAGAAGGATAGTTGTTGGCTCCGGAAATCAGCTGTCCGGATGCGGAGACATTCGGGCTGATGGCAGAAAGGTACATGCATTCTTCGCTCAGGGTTTCATAGTTTTCCAGCTTCAGCGTTTGCATGGATGAAGGGTCCTGCCGTACACCGCCTCGCATTTCAGCCCCGGGATGGATCATGATCATGTTTGATCCCATCTCGGAAATCTGTTTTTGAATGCTTCGCTTGGAGCCTTGTCCGATAGCCAGCATGGCAATCACTGAGGCAACACCGATGATGATACCCAGCATGGTGAGGAAAGCCCTCATCTTGTTGTTGGCCAGTGCGCGAAGCGCTATTTTGAATAGGTTTGTTCCGTTCATATCGTCTTATATATAATAAGGTGTATTAATCGTCATCGTTCTTTGGCAGTGCTGCGAGTGCTTCAGCTGCCGAAAGAATGTGATCGTTGGTTTTGTCTTCAATCACGTGTCCGTCCCGTAACCGGATATTACGACTGCTGTAAAGGGCCAGGTCTGGATTGTGTGTGACGAAGATGATGGTACGTCCTTCCGCATGCAGTTTCTGGAACAATACCAGAATTTCGAAAGAGGTACGTGTATCCAGGTTACCGGTTGCCTCATCCGCCAGAATAACGGCCGGATTGTTGACCAGTGCGCGGGCAATGGCTACACGTTGCATCTGTCCTCCTGACATCTGGTTTGACTTGTGTTCCAAGCGGTCTCCTAGGCCGACGGCCATCAGGGCATCGATAGCCCTGCGGCGACGCTCGGCTGCTGATACGGATGAATTGTACATCAGCGGAAGTTCTACATTCTCTACGGCTGTTGTTTTGGGCAGCAAGTTATAGTTCTGGAATACAAAACCAATCTTTCTGTTACGAAGAATTGCTCGTTGCGGTTTGCTCATCGTGCGTACGGATACGCCGTCGAGCAGATATTCACCACTGGTGGGAGTATCCAGACATCCCAGTGTATTCAGTAAGGTGGACTTACCGGAACCGGATGTTCCCATGATGGTGACAAACTCTCCTTCCCGGATGGAGAAGGAAACGCCACGCAAGGCATGTACCGTTTCATCTCCCACCTGGAAGTTTCGTTTGATATTTTGGAGTTCAATTACAATCTTGTTCATGGCTGTTCCTTATTTATTTTTCTTTTTGTCTCTTCCCGGAGGGCCTGGCATGAACGGATTCTGTTCGTCACCATTTTCCCCGGCTGCCATTTCGGGCATTTCGCTCTTGACAATGGTTTCAGTCACAACCTGTGAGCCTTCGGCAATTCCTTCCAGAATTTCCGTGTTACTGCCGTCGCTCATACCAATCTTCACCGGATGTGCTGTAAAGCCTGTTGCATCGAGTGTCCATACTTTATGCTGTGCCTGGCAGTCCTGAATCTTAAGACCTTTGGCCAGTGTCTTTTCCGGAGTGAAGCGTAAAGCCTTGTTCGGAACTGTCAGTACGTTCTCACGGGTATCCGTATAGATGGTGACATTGGCAGTCAAACGCGGTTTCAGTTTCAGATCCGGATTGTCTGCTGTGATGACGACTTCATATGTGACAACAGTTTCGCTGCTGGTTGTGGAGCTGCTGCTTGAGGTACTATTTGTACTTCCCAGACGAATCTGATAAACTCTGCCTTCGAATACATCGTCAGGATAAGCATCGACGGTAAATGTAACTCTGGCACTGTCTTTCACTCCGGCAATGTCTGCTTCGTCTACATCGGCCACTACCTGCATTTTCGTCAGATCGGCTGCAATGTTAAAGAGGGTCGGGGTTTCGAATCCGGAAGCGACGGTCTGTCCTTCTTCAACGTCCCGGCTGGTTACAACTCCGTCAATCGGTGAAGTAATGGTAGCATACGACAGGTTTCTTTCAGCTTTTGCCAGTCCGGCTTTGCTTTCCTCATAGGAACTCTTCGCGCGCTGGTAGTTGTAAAGATTCTGTTCGTACTCTGTATCGCTGATCAGTTGCTTTTCGTGCAAAGTCTTGTTACGGTCATACAACTTTTTCTGGTATTCATATTCGGCCTTTGCTCCGTCGTAAGTGGCTTGTGCCGACTGTAAATCGCTGAGCAATGTCACCTTATCCATCTCAGCAATGAGCTGTCCGCGTTTGACTACTGAATTGTAGTCAACATAGATTTTGTCGATAATACCGGAAACCTGTGTTCCGACCTGTACTTCAGTTACAGGTTCAATAGTACCGGTTGCTGTAATGGAATTACTGATATTTCCTCGTTTTACTGCTGTAGTGGAGAAGTCTACTTTATTTTGAGCTTTGGGGCTTCCGAATATCCAGTATCCTCCGGCTGCGATGACGATGACAGCCAAAGACGTGATAATAGTTTTTTTCTTATTCATAATTTGGATTTTTGAAACAGACTCGTTGAATGGATTATAGTTTGATTTCCTGTCCTGCATAGAAGTTCAGCAATGTGCGATCCAGAATGGCCATATATTTAGCCTGGACACGTTCCTGCCGGGCACTTTGCAGGTTGTTTTTCTCAGTCAGCAGCTCGACGGTATTTTTCATACCCAGATTGAATTGTTCACTGACCATGTCAAAGCTGGTCTGACTGCTTTTTACTTTGCTTTCAGCCGCAGCATATTGCTGTTGCGCGTTGAGGGCATCCAGCCATAAAGTTTCAATGGTGGTGTAAAGTTCCTTTTGCTTGTTGACCAGGTCCAGTTGCGTTGTTGAGTATTGTATCTTGGCTTTCTGGACGTTTGTCTTGTTCTGACGATTGTCAAAGATAGGAATACTCAGGCTGACACCGATTGTGTTGTTCCATCCGTATTTCATCTGTTGGGCCCAGTTGTTCTGACTGGCATTGTTGGTCATGCTGGAGGTTGAGGCCGACAGACTGATACTTGGATAATATCCGGCTTTGGCCGTTGAGATTGCCAGTTTGGCATTATCAATGCTGAGCTTTCCGCTCTGGATTTCAGGACGGGTGTTCAGCGCTGTCTGATAAATGTCCTGCTGGCTGGGAAGCAACTCCATGACATGTTCATCATTGAGTTCCGGCAGTACCAGATCCATTTCTTCAGTACCATCCAGTTCCAGCAGCTGCTTCAGCTGGAGTTTGTAGTTTCTCAGGGAGCTTTCGGCTGTAACCAGTTGATATTGATCGTTGCTTACCTGTGATTCCAGCTGTGCAAGGTCAGCTTTTGATATGCTGCCTTCTTTGAATAACTCTTTGCCTCGTTCGTAAGTTGCCTGGCTTACTTCCAGTGTTCCTTTGTTGATCTCTACGGATTCATCAGCATAGAGGATCTGGATAAAGATCTTGGCAATTTCTTCCTGAAGCATGTTTTCAGTTTCTTCTACTGTCAGGTTTGCAATGTCACGGTTAGTCTTTTGCTGTTTGATGTTATTCAGTCTTTTTCCTCCGTTCCAGAGTGTCCATTGTGCATTCAGACTGTAACTGCCGTTGTAAGTGGTTTTGCTGTCACTGCTGATGATCTCGCTGCCGCTTACGGTTGCACTGTTCTCTTGATAGGGACGGTTCACGATATTGTGTCCCGTACTGAACGATAAGCTGGGAAAGAGAGCTGCCCGGGCACTTTTGATGTCGATTTCACTTTCTTCCAGCGAGAGCTTATTCTGCTGCAACTGAATGTTCTTTTCCAGAGCATAGTTGATGCAGTCGTTCAGGGTCCATTGCTTGCCTTCCTGCGCGGAAAGATGCAGGCTGGCTGCAAGAGTCGCAATTAAAAATAAACTTCGTTGTTTCATTGTTCCTTTGTTTTTATGACATTGCAAAGGTAATTCTCCTTATAGAGAAGTACAAAAGAGATGGATTTCCGGATATTTTTTCGGGATAAAGTGTTGTTTTTTCCCGATAAAGTGCTTCCTTTGTAATTATTATAAAAATAGATTATGATTAAAAAGAATATCATTAGCATTTATACCTTTTATCGTGACGGTTTTCGTGGAATGACGATTGGCCGGACACTTTGGGTTTTGATTCTGATCAAATTGTTTCTTATGTTCTTTGTCCTGAAGTTGTTTTTCTTTCCTTCTTTTCTGAAAGGGAAAGATCAGATGGAGAAACAGGAGTATGTAGGGAGTGAATTGATAGAAAGAGCTGACAGGAATTTGGAAGACTGATTGTTTAATAATTAATATTGATGTAGTATGTTGGAAAGTATCGACACTTCGATGATTGACTGGTCGCGTGCGCAGTTTGCCTTGACGGCCATGTATCACTGGCTTTTTGTTCCATTGACTTTGGGACTGGCCGTTGTGATGGGAACGATGGAGACATTGTATGTACGTACCGGAGATGAGTTCTGGAAGCGGACGGTTCAGTTCTGGATGCGTTTGTTTGGAATTAATTTTGCAGTGGGGGTAGCCACCGGACTGATCCTGGAATTCCAGTTTGGAACGAACTGGAGTAACTATTCCTGGTTCGTCGGTGATATTTTCGGAGCTCCGCTTGCTATCGAAGGGATCGTTGCTTTCTTTATGGAAGCCACCTTTATTGCGGTCATGTTCTTTGGATGGAATAAGGTAAGCAAGCGTTTCCATCTGGCTTCTACCTGGCTGACGGGACTGGGAGCAACCTTTTCGGCATGGTGGATTCTGGTGGCCAACTCCTGGATGCAATATCCGGTTGGAATGGAATTTAATCCGGAAACGATGCGTAATGAGATGGTAGACTTCCTGGCGGTTGCTTTTTCACCGGTAGCCGTGATGAAATTTCTGCATACGGTTTTGAGCAGCTGGATTGTGGGAGCAGTCTTTGTGATCGGTGTAAGTGCATGGTTCCTGATCCGGAAACGTGAAACCCGTTTTGCGCTGGCCAGTATCAGGGTGGCTGGAGTGATCGGGCTGATTGCCGCTCTTGTAACAGCCGGAACCGGAGACAAGTCGGCTTATCAGGTGGCGCAAGTGCAGCCGATGAAACTTGCAGCGATGGAGGCTTTGTATGACGGCGGCACTCATGAACCGCTGACCGTGGTCGGAAGTCTGAAGATTCCCGAAATGCTGTCATATCTGGCTACACATGAGACTGCCGGTTATGTGCCGGGTATCAATAACATCCTGGCCGGAGGTTATGAAACTCCTGATGGAAAGACTGCTCTTTCTGCAGAAGAGAAGATAGCCTGTGGGAAAAAAGCAATTGCTGCACTGGCTGATTTCCGGAAAGCCCGTGAAGCTGGTGATGAGGCTTCTATGGCGGCTGCCCGTCAGGTGCTCGATGAAAACATGCCTTATTTCGGATACGGATACATCAAGGACCCGGCGTCTCTGGTACCTCATGTGGGGCTGATGTTCTGGTCATTCCGCGTAATGGTCGGACTGGGTGTTTATTTCATTGCTTTCTTTGCCGTGGTCTTATTCCTGGGCTGGAAAAAACAGCTGGAGCGGTTTAACTGGCTTCACTGGCTGGCAGTGTGGAGTATCCCGCTTGCCTATATTGCCAGTCAGGCAGGGTGGATTGTAGCCGAAGTCGGACGTCAGCCCTGGACAATTCAGGACATGTTGCCGGTTGGTGCCGCGATTTCCCGTCTGGAAACCGGTTCAGTACAGACCACCTTCTTTATCTTCTTAATCATGTTTACCGTTCTGCTTGTGGCTGAGATCGGCATTATGCTGAAAGCAATTAAGAAGGGTCCGGGAGCAATAGAATAAATCAAGATTAAAATAATACAGGAAAATTATGGATGCAACTTATATCTTTTTACAACAATACTGGTGGTTTCTGGTGTCTTTGCTGGGAGCCCTGTTAGTGTTTTTGTTGTTTGTTCAGGGAGGAAATTCCCTATTATTTACATTGGGACGTACGGAAGAAGAGCGCACCATGCTGGTAAACTCTACCGGACGGAAGTGGGAGTTTACCTTTACGACACTGGTTACTTTCGGAGGAGCTTTCTTTGCTTCTTTCCCATTGTTCTACAGCACCAGTTTCGGAGGTGCCTACTGGTTATGGATGATCATTCTGTTCAGCTTCGTATTGCAGGCCGTTTCTTATGAATTCCAGTCCAAGCTGGGAAATCTGCTGGGCAAGCGTACCTATCAGCGTTTTCTGGTTCTGAATGGGATTGTCGGACCTCTTCTGCTGGGAGCAGCGGTAGCGACTTTTTTCAATGGCTCGAATTTTATGGTCAGCAAAGGAAATCTGACTGACGAGATGATGCCTGTCATCAGCCAGTGGGCCAACGGCTGGCATGGGCTGGATGCTTTTGCTGATCCGTGGAATCTGGTTCTTGGTTTTGCCGTATTCTTCCTTGCCCGTCTGCTCGGTACACTTTATTTCCTGAACAATATCCGTCATGAAGATCTCAATCTCAGAAGCCGCCGGCAGCTGGTGAGTGATGCTGTTCCTTTCCTGGTATTCTTTCTGGCTTTCGTGATCCGTACTTTGTTGAAAGACGGTTTTGCCGTAGTTCCGGAAACAGGTGAAATATATATGGAACCGTTCAAGTATTTCCATAACCTGCTGGCCATGCCTTATCTGCTGGTATTGTTCCTGCTGGGAGTTGCCGGTGTTTTGTGGGGGATAGGGAAGAGCATCTTCTGCAAACAGTATGTCCGGGGTATCTGGCCGGCCGGAATCGGTACGGTATTGACAGTACTGGCTTTGCTGCTGACCGTAGGGTATAATCACACAGCCTATTATCCGTCTACGGCTGACCTGCAAAGTTCGCTGACTCTGGCAAACAGTTGCTCCAGTCAGTTCACTCTGACTACGATGACATACGTGTCTGTTCTGGTTCCTTTCGTGCTGGCATATATCATTTATGCCTGGCGTGCCATTGACCGCAAGCCGATTACGGCAGACGAGATGAAGGAACATGACCATACATATTGATAAAGAATTTGGAAACCTGCGGGGCATGCAATATACCGAATAATGGGGATTGCATGTCCCGTATGAATTGTCTTACTTTGCATCCCGAGAAACAGATGAATAGTGTATTGAATATGTGTAGACCGAGAAGTTATAAATCGACTGATAAAATGAGCGACCTGATCTGTGAGAATTATGCCCTGTTGCAGGTGCTGAGCCGTTTCGGCGTATCACTGGGTTTCGGGGACAAGTCGGTCAGGGAGGTCTGCGAGATGAATGGAGTCGACTGCAATACTTTTTTGATTGTGGTGAACTTTCTGACAGAAGAGAACGACCGGATGCAGGATCATCTGGAGGAACTGTCGGTTCCGGCTCTGATGACTTACCTGAAGAATGCCCATCATTATTTCCTGGATTTTCAGCTGCCTGCCATCCGGAAGAAGCTGATTGAAGCGATCGACTGTTCCGGGGAGAATGAAGTTGCTTTTCTGATCATTCAGTTCTATGATGCGTATGTCAATGAGGTACGCAAGCACATGGAATATGAAAACGAAAAAGTGTTTGTCTATGTTGAGCAGCTGCTCCGGGGAGAACATCCCGAGGGATACAGCATCGGTGTCTTTGCAAGACATCATGATCAGATCAATGCCAAGCTGACTGAACTGAAAAATATTATCATCAAATATTATCCGGCCAGCGGTGACAATCAGTTGCTGAATGCGACCTTGTTCGATATATTCAGTTGTGAAGAAGATCTGGCTTCGCACAACCGGGTGGAAGATTACCTGTTTGTGCCTGCCATTATGGAGCTGGAAAAGGAGGCAAAATGAAATCGCAGGAAATCATACATATAGCTGTGGCTGAAACGTCCATGATCGTCCGTTCAGGACTGGTTGCTGTTTTGAAGCGTCTGCCGGACTTAAATGTGCAGACCGTGGAGATAACTTCGAAAGAGGGGTTGCAGCATTGCATGGAAGCTCATCAGCCTGAGATTCTGATTGTGAACCCGCAGTTTGAAGGATGGTTTGATCTGGAGGCTTTCAAACAGCAATATGCGCGGCAGGATATGAAGATCGTTTCACTGATCTGTACGGTGGTAGATGCCAATCAGTTGAAGGGTTATGACGAAAGCATCAATCTGTTTGATGACCTGGATGCGGTGGCTCACAAGATCTCGACACTGATGAATGTGAACGAAGAGGAAGATAGCGACCAGAATTCGTTAAGTCAGCGGGAAAAAGAAATTATCGGATGCGTTGTACGCGGAATGACGAACAAGGAGATTGCCGAACAGCTTTTCATTTCCGTTCATACCGTCATTACGCACCGGCGAAATATTACCCGCAAATTACAGATTCATTCTGCTGCCGGACTCACCATTTATGCCATAGTGAACAAACTGGTGGAACTGAGTGAAGTGAAAATGAATTTGTAGGATATCGGCAAAGGGAAGGCCGCTTGAGGCAGATTGAAATACCAACAAATAGGTATTGTGGAAAATCAGGGAAACCTCTACCTTTGCAGTGTTAGTCATATTGAAATTACGTAAACCACAAAAGTAAAAGAAGTTAGTTATTAGTTGAGCGCGCCCTGCGAAGTGATTTCGCGGGGCGCACGCGCATTCGGCTCCCGGAGACCGGACAGGAGAGTGTCTGAAGCCCGTAAGAGCATGTTTGGGGACCGGCCGCATGATGCCTCAGAATCGACCGCACGTTGGGACAGAATCGACCGCACGATGAGGCTGCATCGAGCGGTCGTTTGGGCTTCATCGACTGCACGCTGAAACCGCATCGTGCGGACAATGAAATTGCGTTAATTCGCGTTAATCTCTTTTCTCTTTTATTTGAAAAAACTCCCTACTTTTTCTCTTTTTCGTGAATTAAACCTACTTTTGCCATCGGAAAACTAATAACTGAGACTAATGAAAGTAGGATTATTTATTCCCTGCTATATCAATGCTGTCTATCCGCAGGTAGGAGTTGCATCGTTTAAACTTCTGAAAAGCCTGGGGGTGGATGTCGACTATCCGTTGGACCAGACTTGTTGCGGACAGCCCATGGCGAATGCGGGGTTTGAAAATGAAGCCGTTGAACTGGCGCGGCGTTTTGACCAGTTGTTTGAGAAGTATGATTATATTGTAGGACCGTCTGCCAGCTGCGTGGTTTTCGTACGTGACAATTACGGAAGACTGCTGGCTGAGGAGAAACACCGTTGTGCCAGTGAGGGCAAGGTGTATGATATCTGCGAGTTTATTCATGACGTGGTGAAGCCGACATCTCTGCAGGCTTCGTTCCCTCATAAAGTAAGTATTCAGAACAGTTGTCATGGCGTGCGGCTGATGCACCTTTCTTCGCCCAGTGAACTGAATATTCCTTATTACAACAAGCTGCGTGACTTGCTGTCGCTGGTCAAGGACATTGAGATCGTAGAGCCTGAACGCCCTGACGAATGCTGTGGCTTCGGAGGAATGTTTGCCGTGGAAGAACATGCCGTTTCCGGTCAGATGGGCCGTGATAAGGTTCAGCGTCATCTTGCGACAGGAGCCGAATATATTGTCGGAGCAGACAGCTCTTGCCTGATGCATCAGAATGGTATTATTGCGCGTGAAAACTTCCCGATCAAGACGATTCATATTGTTGAAATTTTAGCTGCCGGACTATGAGTACGAAACATTCAAAAGCTGCTGAGACCTTTTTGAAAAACCGGAGTCTGGCAGCCTGGCACGATGAGACCCTGTGGATGGTACGTGCCAAACGAGACAAGATGAGTAAGGCTGTTCCCGAATGGGAGCATCTGCGTGATATGGCCTGTGCCATTAAGATGTACAGCAACAGTCATCTGGACCAGCTTCTGGTCGAGTTTGAAAAGAATGCGAAGGCTAACGGTGCCCATGTCTATTGGGCCAAGGATGCCGAAGAATATTGTTCCATCGTGGCACGTATTCTGGAGGAGCATCAGGTGAAACACTTCATCAAGAGCAAATCCATGCTTGCTGAAGAATGCGGACTGAATGAATACCTTGAGCAGAAAGGCGTGGAAGTGGTGGAAAGTGATCTGGGAGAACGTATTCTTCAGCTGATGCATAAGAAACCGAGCCATATCGTGCTGCCGGCCATTCATGTGAAGAAGGAAGAGATCGGTGAGCTGTTCGTGAAGGAAATGGGTACGGAACCGGGCAACAACGATCAGACCTACCTGACTCATGCTGCGCGCAAAAACCTGCGCCGGAAGTTCATCGAGGCCGAAGCTGCCATGACCGGAGCCAACTTTGCCGTGGCTTCCACCGGTGAGTGTGTGGTTTGTACGAACGAGGGAAATGCTGATATGGGAACTTCCCAGCCCAAACTTCAGATTACGGCTTTCGGTATGGAAAAGATTGTTCCTGACCGGGATGCGCTGGGTGTCTTTACCCGTCTGCTGGCCCGTTCGGGTACCGGACAGCCTATTACGACTTATACTTCCCATTACCGCAAACCGCGTACGGGAGGTGAACTGCATATTATTATTGTTGACAACGGCCGGAGCCGCATTCTTGGAGATCCGGATCATGTCAAGGCTTTGAACTGTCTGCGCTGCGGTGCCTGCATGAATACCTGTCCGGTGTATCGTCGGAGCGGCGGTTATGCATATACTTATTTTATTCCGGGACCGATCGGTATCAATCTGGGTATGCTGAAGGATCCTCAGCAATATTATGACAACGTGTCGGCCTGTTCACTTTGTCACTCCTGTCAGAACGTGTGTCCGGCAAAGGTTGATCTGGCTGACCAGATCTATTGCTGGCGGCAGAAGCTGCATACTTTGGGTGTGGCCAGTCCGTCGAAAAAACTGATGTCCGGCGGCATGCAGTTCCTGATGGAGCGTCCTTCTCTTTTCAACATGGCGCTGCATCATGCATCGGTGGCCAATGCATTGCCTCACTGGCTGGTTTATAACAGCCTGAACGATTGGGGTAAAGAGCATGAGATGCCTGTCTTTGCGAAGGAAAGTTTTAATGAAATGTGGAAGAAAAACAAAGTGAAGTGATTTTATGAGTAGTCGAGAAGATATATTGGAAATATTCTTAACCATCTTAAAAATATACACTTAAATATTTTATAATCAATATAT
>ERZ791746.85-NODE-85-length-102103-cov-14.255341_pt1 | contig 102103 bp, 105 predicted proteins | sample MGYA00510038_ERZ791746 | MGnify/ENA primary metagenome ERZ791746 (study PRJEB30046, sample SAMN00792018) | human gut metagenome | study: EMG produced TPA metagenomics assembly of the A metagenome-wide association study of gut microbiota in type 2...
CTGCGTTTCCAAATGATCCCGTCCCTCCGGTTATCATTAGGGTTTTGTTTGTGAATAAAGACATGTTAACAAGCTCCTTTATCTATTCCCATACATCTTCTCATAATAATTCTGATACTCACCAGAAATGATAGTCTCCCACCATGTTCTGTTGTCAAGATACCACTTGATCGTTTTCTTTATTCCGTCCGCAAACTTTGTTTCTGGCAGCCAACCAAGTTCATTATGTATCTTAGTAGGGTCAATGGCATATCTCATATCATGACCCTTTCTGTCTGCAACATATGTGATCAGACTTTCAGGCTTGCCAAGCTCCTTGCATATCAGCTTTACAATATCAATGTTCTTCATCTCATTGTGACCGCCTACATTATACACTTCGCCGACAGTACCCTTATGTATGATAAGGTCGATAGCTTTGCAATGATCTTCAACATACAGCCAATCACGAACATTCTCGCCCTTGCCATAAACAGGCAGAGGCTTATCATTCAGTGCATTTGCAATCATGAGAGGGATAAGCTTCTCAGGAAAATGATATGGGCCATAGTTATTTGAACAACGGCTGATAGTTACCGGCAGACCATAAGTTCTGTAATAAGCCAACACAAGAAGATCTGCACTTGCTTTTGAAGAACTATACGGACTGCTTGTATGTATCGGTGTGTTCTCGGTAAAAAACAGATCAGGTCTGTCTAGCGGAAGGTCTCCGTATACTTCGTCTGTTGACACCTGATGATAACGCTGTATTCCATACTTTCGGCAAGCGTCCATAAGCACAGAAGTTCCGATTATATTTGTTCTAAGGAAAACCTCAGGATCTTCGATTGACCTGTCAACATGGCTTTCCGCTGCAAAATTTACAACTATATCAGGATTTTCTTCTTCAAAAAGCTTATTCACACCATCGCGGTCACAAATATCAAGCTTTACAAATCTGAAATTAGGATTATCCATTACAGGTGCAAGTGTCGAAAGATTTCCTGCATATGTAAGCTTATCAAGACAAATGATCCTGTAATCAGGATATTTATTCAACATATGAAATATAAAGTTTGAGCCTATAAAGCCGGCACCGCCAGTTACTATTATTGTCATATTATCACCTTAAAAAATAATTCTGTCTTCCGCAACTCTTCTCAGATGTTCACCATACGGAGATTTTCCGTATTCTTCTGCCGTTTTCAACAACTGCTCTTTTGTTATCCATTTCTCATAGTAAGCGACTTCCTCAGGTGCCGAAATAACAACGCCCTGTCTGCTCTGAACGGTCTGAACAAAAACTGACGCTTCCATAAGGCTTTCCATTGTTCCTGTATCGAGCCATGCAAAACCTCTTCCTAAAAGCTGTACTTTTAGATTACTGTCATCAAGATAAAGGCGATTAAGATCAGTGATCTCAAGCTCACCTCTTGCAGACGGTTTCACCTGCTTAGCTTTCTGGCTTACTCCGCTAGGATAGAAATACAAGCCGGTTATAGCATAATTTGATTTTGGATTTTGTGGCTTTTCTTCGACAGAAATGGCCTTGCGCTGATTATCAAACTCTACAATACCAAATCTCTCAGGATCTTTTACATAATACCCGAATATTGTTGCATTTCCATTTTCAGCCTCAGCAACTGCATCACGGAGGTTTTTTCTGAACCAGCCACCATAGAAGATATTATCTCCCAAGATCATTGCACAAGAATCATCTCCGATGAACTCTTCTCCAATGAGAAAAGCCTGTGCCAATCCGTCTGGGCTAGGCTGAACAGCATAAGACAAATTAAGACCCATGCTTGACCCATCGCCTAGCAGTTCTTCAAAGCGTGGCGTATCTGTAGGAGTTGAGATAATAAGTATATCTCTTATACCCGCAAGCATAAGTGTGGAAAGCGGATAAAATATCATTGGTTTATCGTACACCGGCAACAACTGCTTTGATGTTACTCGTGTTAGCGGATAAAGTCTAGTGCCTGATCCACCTGCCAGAATTATTCCTTTCATGTTGTCTCCTCTCAATTACTTCAAAATGATATCACATATCCTATCAACATCATAAAGTGACAAATCAGCATAAAGCGGCAAAGTCAATACTCTTTCGCTTATATCAAGTGCCACAGGAGTTTCTGCAGTGTCATATTTGCCATTAAAAGCAGGTGATGCACTTGTAAGAGGGTAAAAATATTTTCTTGCGCCTATATCATTTTCTGCAAGCTTTTCCATTACTTCGTTACGGCTTGCCCCAAACACCTTTTCATCGAAAACAACAAGAAAATACGCATAATTTGATTTTACATCTGTCTGAGATTGACACAATTTAATGCCCTCTATATTTTCAAGATGGCTGCGATATCTCTCAACAACAGCCTTGCGTTTTAGTATCTCTGAATCAAAGTGTCTTAAATTACAAATTCCCATAGCCGCCTGAAACTCGTTCATTTTGGCATTTCCGCCTATGTAAGCGACCTCTTCAGGACCATGGATACCAAAATTTTTAAGATCGTTCAATTTCTGAACAAAGCTGTCATCATGATAACAAACCGCTCCGCCCTCGATAGTGTTGAACACTTTCGTTGCATGGAAGCTGAACATTGACGCATCGCCAAAGCAAGCGCTTGACTTTCCCTTATACTCCACGCCAAAAGCATGAGCTGCGTCGTAGATCACTTTTAAGTCATGCTTCTTGGCAATCCTTTCAATCTCCTCTACATCGCACATATTTCCATAAACATGAACAGGAACGATTGCACAAGTTTTGTCAGTTATCAGATCCTCGATTTTTGTAACATCTATTGTATAGTCATCTGAATTGATATCACAAAACACTGGTTCAAGTCCATTTCTAACAATGGCGTGTGTTGTTGATGCAAACGTAAATGGAGTTGTTATTACTTCACTGCCTTTTGGAAAATTGAAAGATGCGATCACATTTTCAAGTGCAAGGTGACCGTTAGTATACAATGTAACGTGTGGCACGCCAAGCATTTCTTCCAGTTTTGCCTGAAGTTCTTTATGTTTCTTTCCCATGTTGGTCAGCCAATGACTATCCCAAAGTTCCTTTATTTCTTCACAGTATTCCTCATAGTCTGGCATTGAGGAACGGGTGACGAGAATTTTGCCCATAATAATCGCACTCCTAGCTTATAAATATCATATTTTATCTACAAAATTTCAGCAAAACATCCATGAAGTTAACTGATTGCAAAAAGTTCTGCTTAATCACTTACAACAAGCAATCATCCAACAGTTCCTTGCAAAAGTTATTTTTTTACATGATCATTTTCACACATATATTCGGAGATATCCAGCATGGAAATATCCTTTTGAGCCAATACTCCTATCTTTGCGCTAAGATACTCCTCAGGTTTATTACTCAGCCAATTAATAATTGTCTTTGGTAAATTAACACCTGCAATATGACTAAATGGATAACCGCCTCCAAATCTTGCATTCAATTCCAGAACATATATGTCATTATTAGCAGTAACGAAAATATCACAATCAAGATTAGCTATATGTTTTAATGCAAAAGATAAATTCTCACCTACTGATTTAATTCTATTATCATCAACAATTAGAGCGCAATCCGTTTCACCTGAACGCATCGCATATTTCATTCTAACAATAGTATTTTTGTAATTGCAATTTAAATCATTGATTACATCCAATCCATACTCTTGACCTTTAATCATTTGTTGAATCAAGACTGCTTTATCCAAGTCTTGATTTGATTCATACTTAAGATATGACGAGAGTATATCTCTCTTGACTTTTTCATAAAAGACATTTAGTTCCTCAATATTGTCTGCAACATACACCCCGATAGAACCCATGCCCCAACGAGGTTTCACAATTACAGGAAATTCAATTTTCATATTATTGTAATCTTCATAAAAGGTTTCTTTTTTGATATATGTAAGAGGTGCATTAAAGCCATTATTAATTAAGAAATTATACGTATTCCACTTATCATTACAAATCTCGATAACTTTGGGATCAGATACAATAACCTCTATACCATTATCCTTAAATTCTTTTTTGTGACATGATAAAACGTATAGGTCAATATCAAAAAGAGATATAATTGCTTTAATATCATATTCTTTACAGTAGTTTAATAAGAATGGAATATAGTTTTCATCATATATAAGTGGTGTAACAATATGATAATCAGCATAAGCAAAAGCCGGAGACACAGGAGAACTGTTTCCAACATGAACAAAACCATCTCCATTTAAAGCTTCACGAAAATACTTAACCAAATATCCTCTTCTTCCAGCTGATGTCAATAATATGTTCATATTAACGCAAACCTTTCTCCATATGGGTCTTCTTATCAATTTTTTTTATTTTAAAACCATTTTTCTGATAGAATTTAATTGCATGAATATTGCTATTCTCAGTTTCCAACTCAATTGAATACATACCGTTCGATTTAGCTATTTCACAAGCTTTATTTAGCAACAAACTACCATAACCTCGCCCTTCATAAGATTGCAAAGTTGCAATTAGTGTAATATATGCCCTATCCTCAACATGATTATTATCATAAAACATAACAGCAGACACGATTTTTCCATTATCCTGAATGACCAAAGCTGTCCCATTTGACAATATTTTTTCCGTATACGTTGATATATTTACCCTAGTTGAAAGAGGAGTAGGCAACAAACTATCAACGTCAAGCAGGAAATGCAATATTTTTTCATGCTGATTGCATTCATATATCACATCACTTTGACAATTATTATGCAAATAATCGAAAAATAATGGAGTACCCCCGGTATGAACAAAGAGAATCTTCTTATTTTTTATTTTGTTATCTATAATATATTTTTTCATACCATTAAAAGCTTTACCACTATATGTTGTGTCCAATGGTATTCCATCAACTGTTATCTCTTCTCTTATAGTTCTAACGATATCATCGTCGTATGTCCCATATGCACCACATAAATACTCATCAGTAAAAACAAAGGATTCTCCAATACTGCAATTATTAAAAGCAATACCTCGTTCATTTAGAAACGCACTTGTCATATTCAATATCTTAGGTATTTCATTCTCACTTTTTCTTGCAATGGAAATACCAACTATATTGGGCTTTTTTTCATGTAAAGAAACTAATTTACCACAAACTAACCCTGATAGAGTCATTCCTGTTCCACAAGCGCAAAAAATATAATCAAAGTCACAACTCATTCTTTGAGATTGATCTATTATTTCATTATAAACTGTAAAATATGCATCTATAGGCACTGTTTCATTTCCAACTCCCAATTCATTTCCATATATGTAATAAGGCTTTTTGCCATTTGATTCAATTTGTACCAAGATTTTTTTTACTGTTTCTTTTACATTACTCTTATCACACTTAACAATCTTTGTATTTGTCAGACTGACAATATCCATATTTGATGATTTATTGCACAATGTATTATCATCTGGAGATATGATAATACAAGGAATATTATACGCAGAACACATACATGAAATAGCCCTAGACAAATTAGAACGTATATTTCCATAACCTATCATTACATCAGACCTTTTTTTCTTAAAATCCTCTAAAAACGTTTTTGCAATTCTTGCTTTATTACCACCAAAACAAAAAGGAAGAAGATCATCCCTTTTTACATAAAACTCATTATTGTTTGTAGTCAGCTTTAATTTTTGAATGATGGTTTCGCTCGTTAACAATGTAAGACACTTCCAATCATATTATTTTTTTCTTGTGCTTTTTAACATTCCTGTTATATATGTATAACTTTCAACATGGAACACTATTGAGCTTATCCAATAAATAAGTATTTCCAAAGGAATATGAATCAATAATTTTATATCACTACTAATATCAAAAAAATACACCATTGTCTCCATTAACACCGATAAACCAATTTGCGGAAGCATGTCTTTAACTTGTTCCAAATATTAATATCCAAGTAAAAGTCAAGAACGCTAGATCAGATGCATAGTCAACTATTCCGTCAATCTTTTCATTTTTAGCAATCTGAAGAATCTTTTCTTTAGCTGTTGTACTCTCTAAAAAACTTATCAACAACATACTGTCCAGAATTATCAGTAAGATAATCACACAGAATCGTACAATATCCAAGTTTCTTAGCTGTTTCTATGGCAACTACTTGTTGTGCTGAACCACCTAATAACAATATTTTTTTCATTTTGATGTCTTCCTTTTTCTTATACTTTTTAATATACTCATCAAATATTCATAACTCTCTACATGAAACAGCATTGCAAATACATAATATACAACCACTCCAAGTGGCACCTGTATTAACAATGTTATCAAATAAGAAAGATTCATAAATGATATAAAGTATACAATCATTTCCATTATGATTGACATACCAATTTGCGGAAGCATATCCTTTACTTGTTCCAAATATGAATATCCAAGTAAAAGTCAAGAACGCTAGATCAGATGCATAGTCAACTATTCCGTCAATCTTTTCATTTTTAGCAATCTGAAGAATCTTTTCTTTAGCTGTTGTACTCTCTAAAAAACTTATCAACAACATACTGTCCAGAATTATCAATAAGATAATCACACAGAATCGTACAATATCTAAATTTCTTTGCATTTTCTATAGCTATTACCTATTGTGCTGAACCCCAAAACAACAATATTATTTTCATTATAAAATTCTTCATTTCTCAATTTGTCTATTACGTTTTAACTTTTTCTTAAGTAGCATCATATCACCTGAAACAAGTATCCTAACAAATCTCTCAAACTTCCGATAAAAATTAATTATTGAATAATTATACCCCATTATCCGATTTCTTTTCTTTTCATATTTAACATCAGGAATAACGTAATCATTAATCTTTAAAGGAAAATCCACATCATATACTTTACTATTAAACACTTTTCTTATTCCCCTAGGCAATTTATTTATTTCTGCAGAATGCGAGGAATTACCAGTTGCACCAATATTACTTATCATGTTCTTTTGTGGAATAATTTGCAATCTGTTCTGCGAATACATATTAAATTCTATCCAAAACTCATTTCCTGCAACATGGCCCTCATACGTGGACTGCTTCGCATATGCATTAAGACGACGCCATGCAATCCTATTGTGTTTAGTCCTACGCTTTAGCAAATTCATTGTATATGCACTTTCTCCATAAGAAAAATCTCCGTATTGCATATATCTATTTCTCCACGTTGCTATTCCCCAAATTGAACCCTGTCTTGAAAAGAAATAATCAGAATCAACATCTTCATAAACTCCAAGATGGTTAAAACCACAAATACATTCTATCCGCATATCATCCTTATATTTTTCTAGCAATTCAGCGCAAAATCGAAAATAAGACACAGATGGTATTTGATCATCTTCTAACAAGATACACCGATCTACAATTTTCCATATTAAACTATAGGTTTTCTTTGCCATACTATAGAGCCCATTATTTTTTTCTTCATAAAGTCTGTATACTTGACAATCCCAATCAATACCTTCATCTATCATCTTTCGGTTGGCATATATAGCTTGCCACTCTTCGTCATTTCTTCCACCGTCAGACTGTATAAATAAAATACTTGGTCTTGCTTTCTTTATCACTTCAAATTGTCTTCTCTGACACTCTGGCCTGATCCAAATATTGATCCTCACAGGTACATCAACTAAATACTTCTCCACTTATATCATGCCTCTCCTAGTATTTCTCCGATAGCCCTAACTGCATTGCAACCATAGTGTTCCCAAGTATGTTTTAATGCCAACTCGTGTGCTTCTAAACCCATTTCTTCTATTTTATCACTATGATCTACAAACCATTTCATAGCATTATACAAGGCGTCTTGATTCGATACAGGCACTATTTTTCCCTCGACACCTTCAACAATTAAATCATTTACACCAGAATTTTCACTAACAATAATAGGTAATCCGCAACTCATTGCCTCAATACCTACCTGTGCCAACCCCTCTCCTAAAGAAGGTAGAACAAATACGTCACTTTCGTTATATAGATTAACTAATTCATCTTGTAAAACGAAACCATCAAAATAAATATTAGCATTGTTTCTATATTTATTTATGAGTTTGTCATTCTCGTTATATTTACCAACAATATGAAGATTAGCTCTATCTGGATCAATTCTTGCGAAAGCAGGCAATAGATGTTGTATGCCTTTTCGACGGTTAACCAACCCAACAAATATAAAATTAACTTTATCAGTCCGGCTATATTCTTTTAATTTGAATTTTGATACATCTACCCCATATGGAACTATTTTTATTTTATTTTCATCCGCACCATAATACATTAAACTTTTCTTTACAAAACTTGATCCAACCAAAAAACCATCTGCCTTATACACCCTTGACGGTATTGTAGACTCTACATTCCATGTTGCTGACTGTTCAATCTTTGTATAAATATCGCCTGTAATGTTTATATCATTATTAAGCACATTTTTTACATACTGATCCAACGGTGTTGGTACGTCTATAATCACTTTTACATTTGGACAATATTTTTCTTTTAATCTAAAATGTTTATCTGAAACGCCACCAAAAAAAACGATTGCATCTGGTTTGGTCTTTTTTGCAAGTTTTATTGTTTTCTTATATACATTATAATGTATATTCTTTTCTAATCGTCGAGTTATTGCGGCTCTAGGCGCAATGCGTATTAGTAGCAAATATAACAAACCTCGTAATTCGCAATACTGCAACACATTTTCATCAAAAACCAGAGACTTTCGTGTCAAAAAGCGTTTTTTATTATCACCTTTCAAAAGATTTCCAACACGATTAGTCCACGAATTGTCACGATTATAAACCGTTGTTATATAATACTGCAACATATCATTTTGCTTTAGAGCCTCAGCCAACCTATAAGAGTGTTGTTTGCCAGGGTGGACAACTATTATTTTTTTCATATACTCACCTTTTAAATTTTTTTTGTATTACTGATATTAAATTAAAAAACGTTTTATCTTTAGTTATCATACATAATCCAAAGTAAATAACAACACCAACAAAAACCTGGATAATATTTGTCATAGGAGTAGCCTCCATGCCTGATGTTAATGACACTATCGCTATGAACATTATTACAGCAAATAACAAGTACTTAATACTCGAATATAACAAACCCGGAAGTTTCACCTGCTTACAAAGATAAACATATTGCACAATTGCACATACAGCACTACTTATTAAGGTTGCAACTGCCGCACCATATAGACCATAATGTGGAATCAATAATGCATTTATTATGATATTTCCAATACATGCAGTCACTTGAGCTTTTAATAATATACCTATTTGATTTGTTGCAGTAAAATATTGGTTTCCCGAAATTCCAGTCAACGTGTTGGTAATTATTATTGGAGAAATAATATTGATCACTGTTATTGACGAAAAAAATTCACGACCTAAATACCAAGGTATTAATTTCATTGAAATGGCAACCATTCCTAATGATAGTGGAAATGCTAAAAACAATGAAATTCTTGCCGCCTTGTTTAATAGTATTGATATGTTGTGTTCTCTTCCATTAGCAAACTCATTAGCTAACCGTGGCATCATAACAGTGCTTAATACAGTAATAAATGACAATGGAATTGTTACAATTTTCTCAGCATAATCATATTGTGCAACTTGTGCTGTATTACTTCCTAACCACTCTATCATTATTTTATCACATTGCAAATATATAGTAGCTGCCATTCCTGGAAGAAAGAGCATAAAAGATCCATATATATCATCCTTTACATTTGATAAAATAAATTTTGGTTTCCCAACATATCTTTTAAGCTGAGAATATGCTAACAGATTGGCAAATAGTATGGAACCACCTTGAATAAATATGTATATGCCGACATCACTTGTATCATTTACAAATATAAAAATCATTGCAGTTGCAAATAGTTTCAGAAAAATATTTTTTAGCACCGCCCATTTCATATCTTCAACGCCTACAAAGAGCCATGTACAATCCACAACATATCCAAGTAAATAGGTATAATACAAAAAGAAATAAAAATAATATCTGCCATTAAGCAAAACAACAATAACATATACAAACGTTGCAAAAACACCTATAAAAGCCCTAATAGACATTATACGCCAAAATGTACTATCTAATTTCTCCTTATCATCTCTAACATAAGCAATTTGCCTATTACCATAACCGAATAACCCCAACATAGCAAATGTTGTTATCAACGAAACCAAAGAGTTTACATAAGAATAAATACCTGTTCCCTTTGCACCTAAAACTCTAACAACATAAGGAGCAGTCACAAGAGGAACTATTATTGAAATGATTTGATAAATTAAATTATATATATAGTTTTTTGCAATTTTGCCCATCTAAACACTCCTAGTCAGAAATCCGTTCTATTCGCCTCACAATTATAATCGGGATAATTGAAAACACTAGATACCAAAAGTTACTTGGAAAATAACCTCGGATTATTAACTGTAAATTTGAGCCTAACAATACAGAGTATAGAATAATATCCAAACCATCTTGGCTTTTTTTATATCTATCTTTTACATATCTTGCATACACTCCATAAATACTCATAAACAATATCACACCTACTATACCAAAAGCGTAATAATACTCTCCTAAATTAGGATAAGCCTGCCCCGTCCCCTCTAAAGACAAACCAATTATCTCACTCAAGTCAACTCCAGCAGCAGATGCTAATTTTGCTGGCCAAATTATTCTAGGAATCATCATTATTAGCGTACCAATTATCATTTGTCTACCATAGACATAAGAATACACAGATGGAATTTTGCCAACCATACCATGATAATTATGATAGATTCTGAAATTATCCCACACAGTAGCGTCGATTGCTTTATCCAAAGTTTCAAAACTTATTATCGATAAATCCATTCCAGATCCAGATCTTATAGAATCCCTAAATACGGTCATGGTTAAAACTGGGATTGCAACAACAATCAAAAAAAAGGCAACAACACTAAGTTTAGGTCTTTTATTGTGTTTCAAATAGTAGTAAGAGAAAAAAGTAATTGCTATTTGAATAACAAAAAAACGAAAACCTCTTGCAACCTGAAGAATAACCATTGGAACAAACATTAACACTTTTAAAAATTTACTTTTGCCATATTCAAAATATAATAGCGTTGCAGCTGGAGTACAATATGACAACATAGAAATAAATCCTATTGAGCTTGTTGTTTTCTGTATATTATTTCCTCCGCCAGCCATACCTAAGGTAAGTATGTACAATAAACTATTCCCACTAACCTTAACAAGATAAAATATATTTGCTGATAAAGAAACAAAATAAACAAGAAGTATAACTAGGATAATTATGCTACGATTTCGTATAATTATGTTATTACAAATAGTAGGCCTAATTATTTGTGTATTATACGGTTTTGAGTGGAATTTAAAACATCTAGCATATACGATATAGAAACAAACGTACCCCAAAAAAGCTATGCATGAAGATTTTACACCATAAGAGAATAAATCATACCCATACCATGTATACTTTCCTACCGAAATATCATACAAAGGTACAAAAAAATACAAAGCAATGTAAAGCAATCCAATAATTACAATTGGATCAAATATGTCCAAATCATCCATAAGATAAAGTCTAACCAACATTGCTACAGACAAAATCAAAAAGAACGCATTTACAATATAATTTTTAACATACAACGATTCCGCGAAAGATGGGAAAACGCATATTACATACAATACTATAAATAACAAAAAAAACAAAACCTTTATAACTTTTTTTAAACTATTATATTTTTTATAATTTCTCATATTACACTCTATATACATCTACATAACGCATCAACAATATTTTGCTACTGAAATCAGTACGATTTAAAATTGACTTAAACAATGCGGAAATAGTTTTGGATAAATTATCCAGATTATTTTTCTTAATAACTACACCATTCGGACATGCACTCTCCACACTTCCCCCCGTATCATAAGTAATAACAGGAGTACCACAAGCCTGAGCCTCAAGATTTACCGTCGGGTAATTATCCTCATAAGTCAAATTCAAGAATACATCAGCCGCAGTATAGATCTCAGCCAACTCGACCGCACTGTTCGTCCTTGATATCTTTATAATGTTGTCAGGCACTTCCTTTATCTGCTTTTCAGATAAACCGACAAGTACGATTTTATAATCATCATCAAGCATTTTTGACAACTTAACAAAATCATTTAATCCCTTGCGTTCGTCCCAAACAGCAGCTACACCAAGAAGAACTTTTTTATCTTCAATATGATATCTCTTCCTAAAATCACTTGGTGTCGGTTTGAAGATACTTGTATCAATACCATTATTTATAACTTCAACAGGATAATCTTTCAAAAATGACTCTTTGACCAATCCCGCCAACCATTTTGACGGAGTAACCAAAGTCATATTTTTTACTCCAGTAAAGGCTGACTTTTTTCTTTTGAAATTAGTTTCAACATTGCCGTTGAAATTACAAGTAGGGTAACTCTTAAGTTGAGGACAACACTTACACTGCGTCTTCCATTTATCACAATTTGCAGCAGTAAAATATGCACAATGCCCTGTAAATGCCCAACAGTCATGCAATGTCCAGATAACTTTCATCTGCGGTCTTGACTTTATCCAGTCAAAAAGCATTTCAACATTTATGTAATATCCATGGATATTATGCAAATGCAGGATATCAGGATCATACTTATCTGTCCACTTCAAAAAATCAGCAGTGGCTTTCTTTGAGCCAAATCCATGAGTATCAAACAGCCTCGTTTGAATCGCATGGATCTTATTATCAATATCAGTTCCGATCCTAACGGCATACTTCTGATATTTTTCCGGCACCGTTTCTCTGCCGTAGGCAATCTTCACCTCATACCCATTTTCAACAAGCACTTCTGCAAGGTCAGTGCAAATTCGTCCCGTACTGCGTATCCCGCATACGGAATTTATCATTAATACTTTCACACATTCATCCTCTTGTATAAGTCATATAAAATATTTCTCAATTTGATCCATAAGCATATTCTTATCAAAATGTTTCTCAAAATAATGTCGGCTCTTGATACTCATGTCATTCAAATCAGCGTTCATCATCTCTTTTATCATTTTGCTAAGTTCTATGTGATCTCCGATTGCACTGCATACGCCACAATCCGCCTCTGAAATTATCCTTTTAGTTTCGCCTTGTGCAGATGCAATGATAGGCATTCCACAAGCCATGTAACTTTGCAATTTTGCTGGTATTGTTTTAGTCCAAAGTGGATCATCCTGAAATGATAAAAAAGCGGCATCACAAGCACACAATAATCCCGGTATTTTTTCGGCAGGCTGTCTCGGTATCATAACAAACTTATCCACAACGTCATTTTTCCTGACCTCATCATTAAAGGCATCCAAATAACGTCCGTCACCCACCATGACAAACTTAACATTAACATCTTTAAGCAAAACTGCCGTTTTAGGAAGAATTTGCAGTCCCTGAGCCGTGCCAATATTGCCTGTAAAAATTATTTTAAAGCTATCATCATTTGGTATTTCACTGATGCATTTTTCATCGCATGGCTTATAAAAATCCTCTGCATACTGAGGCCAATAATGAACTTTTTTTCTATCAACTCTTACATTTCTTTCACATATTGCATCTACAAAGCTCGGACTTGTCGCAAAAATCTGATCTATGTTTTTGTATATGTAATCGACCATTTTATCAATTGGTTTTATTATCAACGGATTAGAAACACCTGTAACTGTAATAACATTCTCAGGCCAAAGATCCTGCACATAAAGATAGTGAGGAACTTTTAGTCTTTTTGCAAAACTAATACCTGCAAGCACCTGCGTCATTGGAGACACTTCAAAAGAAAATACATAGTCCGCTTTTATGCGTTTAAACTTGCCTGCTAACACACCTGAAACCATGAATGACAAATAATTTATCATCATACCAATAGATGATGACCCACGAGGAATCAATGGTATGCGATAAATTTCGATATTATTCCATATTTCATGACGTTTCTTTGTAAGACCATATCCGTCATACGTTTTGCCCATAGGATAATTGGGAATTCCGGTTACAACTGTAACTTTATATCCTCGCTTTACCCATTCCTGACACATATCATTAATACGGAATGATTCAGGGTAAAAATACTGAGAAACAACTAATATATGCTTTTTAGTGTAAGTATCACGCACATTCACGTGTGGCTCTCCTTATCAGAAGGTTCTCTGCTATTTCCGTTATTTCTTTCTGTTTTGACTACACTCTCACTTAACGAAGTCGTCTGATACTTAATTCCCTCATAATCAGACACCTCATGCTCATAACAACTATTTCCAAACGCCTTATTAACGAGCCCGCCCATCTTTCCAGGCATTTTGCTGCCAATAAACACTGCCGGTCTAAAGATTTTCAGCGTTCTTATTTTCTTTCCACTGACATCTGCGATCTTTTTTACCATATCGCTTGTTTTTGTCCACTCAGCATTTTGAGGCATAAAAACTGTTGCGTTCTCTTTTATATCGCTTACCAGCATTATCTGACACAGAAATTCACAGAGATTATCTATGTGAAGCATACTGCGCTTGTTATCAACATCTGGGAAAACAGGGAGCTTTTTAGCAAGCTTTGCAAGTGTAGGATAGTTTCCTTTACTGCCCTTACCATAGATCATAGGTGTACGGATAACCAAAACTTTGAAACTATCGTCCGCAAAAGATCTAACGGCAACATCAGCCTGAAGTTTTGAATCACCATAAAAATTCGCTGCCTTTGGTACTGTGTGTTCATCAATAATTTTATCTTTTCCATAAGGCGCAGAATCGCCATACACTATCATTGATGACATAAATATAAATTCTTTTACGCCCTCTGACTTTGCTTTTTTGCAAACTTCAACGGCTAAGTCAGTATTTACAGCATAATATTTTTCCTTAGTAGAGTCATCAACACTGCCTACGTCTGCGTGTGCAAGACCTGCAACATGATACACAATGTCAAATTTAGAAAAATCTTTTTTCTTCCAATCAGGATCAAGCATATCAAGAGTTTCGATATCCAGTGCTGAATAGTGTTCTTCAGCATACTTCTTGAAACTTTCACCAATATATGACCCTGCACCAGTGATAAGCACTTTCTTCTTAGTTTCTGTATCAACAGTTACAGGCTCTCCAAAGCCAATATGACCTATTAGCTCTTCATCACTTTTTCCGTCTGTATAATGGCGACCTACCTTAGAGATCTCACCCGTTCCGCCCTCAACAACAGAATCATCCTTACCAAACACATGAAGCGAGCCGAGAAAAACCTTAGCGTCCATTATCGGACCAAGTTTTCTAACATACTCGCCGTCAAGCTTAGCTTTTTCAGGTATCTCAAGCTCGTCACGGCCATTTATCTGCGCCCAGCCTGTAAGGCCAGGCTTTACGTCATTTGCGCCGTATTTGTCCCTTTCCGCAGTAAGCAGATCCTGATTCCAAAGTCCCGGACGAGGCCCTATTACAGACATATTGCCTACGAAAATATCCCAGATCTGCGGAAGCTCATCAAGGCTATGTGCCCTTATAAACTTGCCGACCTTGGTTATGTACTGATCAGGATTGTCGAGCATATGCGTAGGCACATCATGGGGCGTACACATTTTCATAGATCTGAATTTATGGAGCTTAAAATACTTTTTATTCTGCCCTACTCTTTTCTGAGTAAAAAATACAGGACCCGGATCTTCGATTTTTATTGCTAAAGCTGTCAAAGCGAAAACAGGACTAAGAACAACAAGTCCTCCAAAAGAAAGCACAATGTCAATGCCTCTCTTTATGTATCTTTCGTAAAAGCCTGGCTTGTGGTCGCAATCACCTATAGCCTCGAGGTGACCTCTTATGCCGTCAGCATTTTCCTTATCATTCTCGTCTTCCACAAAAATGACCTTTTTACCCTCAAGAGGATTTTTCTGCTCAGGCTCATTATCATAAACAGTATCTCTTTTTTTACGCTTTGACACGATACTGAGTATTGCAAAAGCCACAGCTAAAACAGCCACAGACTTTCCTATAAATCTTTTGACTTTTTTCTTATCCATACTCTACTTCTCTCCAGTAAAAACCAATCCGTAATCAACTTTAATGCCTTTAGGCACAATAACACCCGATGCTATGATTGCTCCACAATTTATATGACAAGTATCTTCTACAACACTGTTGTGATTTACAACCGCTCCAGCAGAAATAAAACATCCGTCGCCAATTTTGACATCAGTATGTATGACCGCTTTGGGTTCAATCACACAGCCACTCCCAATCGTTGCTGTAGGTGAAATATATGCGTCAGGGTGAATGATCGTTGCAAGCTCATATCCACACTGCTTCAACAAAGTCAGATATTTTTCTCGCACATCTGCTTTGCCGATCGCTACTATCGCAATTTTATACTCACTTACCCACTTTGAAATATTGTTTGTACTGTCGATAGCGACAGCATTGTTATCATCTAAGAAATCAATTTTGTCAAACCGACCAGTTGCCTGAGCTATCTCTCTGACAACCATGCCATACTGTCCTGCACCTATAATTAACAAATTCAAGCTTTATTCTCCAATATTGATATTACATTTATATTTCAAGTCATAACCATATCGCCTAAAAGAACCCAACGTCCTTATCCTGACACCAATCAGTGCTGTTTATATCAGCCTCTTTCAGATCAATGATTATTCTTTCATTCTCTGCATAGATCCTATCAATAACATATCTCTTATCAAATTGAGCTTTTGATAATTCAATACCTGAACAGTACTCAAGCTTTTGATCACCTGTGCAGACAACTATTTCAGAACTGATCTCTTTTACTATCGGGTCGATCTTGTACATTGCCAGTTATCCCCTTTTCGTCAAATCCTCTATTTTACGAAAAAAGCTTGTCATAATAATATGCACTTTAAAATCGAAAATATAGGATATATAATTTAATAACAGATGCACATAAGCTCAAAAGTAAATTTTTGTTTACCTATGTTATTATACACCTTATTACTGTATTTGTCAATAAGTATGAACAAAAAATGTAGAAATAGAATTAAAAACAGCAAAACTTACAATATATATGAAAAAACTTACTGAAATTTGGAGGGTTTAAGATGAATTATCGAAGTGTTTATCTCAGAAAAGACGGAAGATATGAGGGAAGGGTATTTTGGGATACCTCAGGATCAAAACGAAAATATCATGCTTTTTTCGGCAAAACGCAAGATGAAATAATTGCAAAGATGAAAAAATATCACATTGATCTTATATCTAAAACGCAAATAAGAAAAACATTCACAGAAGTGTATGAGGAATGGTTTGGCACTGTCACAATACGCATAAAAGAATCAACCGCTGCAAATTATATTTTAAAAGCTGACAAACATATTCTGCCTTTCTTTGGGCAGAAACGTATATGTAAAATAACCAATGACGATATATATGATTTTATCAGAAGAAAACAGCAGGAAAATCTCTCGAATCGTTATATTACTGACATTTTAGTTCTTATGAAATCTATTTTCAAATATGCGTATAAAACTTATAAGATAGATAATATCATGGACGGTATTGTAATGCCGAAGAAACACAGAGTTGAAATAAGAATATTGAATGACGATGAAGACAAAAAGCTGTGTGATATACTGGCTCAAAAGAATGATCTTACATCTATAGGAATTTATCTTTCAAGAGTAACGGGTTTACGAATAGGTGAACTTTGTGCCTTAAAATGGGGAAACATTGACATTGAACAGGGTATCATAAGTGTGAATAAGACTTTGCAAAGAATACAAGTAAAGAATGGGCTATGCAAAACTAAGCTTATGCTTGGAGAACCGAAAAGCGAGTCTTCAAAAAGAAAAATTCCCATTCCAAAATGTGTTTTAGAGCTTTTGAAAAACAACAGAGGAGATAATGATAATTACATACTTTCTAACAAGAAAAAGCCAATAGAACCAAGGACGATACAATATAGGTTTGCCAAGATTTTAAAAAACGGAAATTTGCCGTCAGTACATTTTCATGCTATAAGGCATTTCTTTGCCACAAATTGTATAAAGCTCGGCTTTGATGTAAAAGCTTTGTCAGAAATACTGGGACATAGTAATGTAAGTATTACACTTGATCGCTATGTTCACTCGTCTTTTGAGCAGAAAGCGGAATATATGAATCGAATAAGATAAATTATAGAATTGCAACTTGATAATTGAATATTTTCGTAAAATAGAGGATTTGACGAAATTCGACAGAGCAAAGCTTAAAAAGGATCGTAAAATAGTTATTTATAGTTATACGAATAACGTAATTTTGCCGTCAAAATCACATCATGATGAATCATAACATAACAAAATAAAAAAAGCTCTTAGATCGTTCCTGTGATCTAAGAGCTTTTCTGCTATTGCAAAAAATTGGCGGCACTCACACGAGTACCGCCAGTTATCCTATTCTTCTTCCTTTTTGATCTTGAAAATAAGCCTCATTAAACCTGATATGACCTTTGGACTTTTTACAACTACAACTTTCATAAGTATTACCTCCCGAATAGTTATAGTTTATATTATTCAAAAATCAAAAATCGGTTACCATTTTTGACTGTACTGACAGCAGATAGCCACTTTTGAATGATATCTCAGCGTATTTTCTATCCTGCCCATCAAAGCCTTTCACTACGTTTGATATGCCAAGTGGGAAAGCATTGGTCAGCAGACAGTCCTCTACTTCATATTTCGCACCCTTTATGGTCAGACCCTCTACCTTATCGGTATATGCCACCAGTGAGAACGAAAAGCCCTCACGGTCATATATCCTGTAACTGCCTGCACGATAAAGCCGAATTATCTCCCTATCTGCGGCTATCATTCCTTCACCGCCACAAGATAAAATATATCCCAGAGATTGGATATTCCCAAGTAAGTGATCTGCTCGTCCGCCTGTTGCGCCGAATATGAGAAAATCATCACAACCCGACTCAAAGCCCTGCTTTATGGCAAGCATAAGGTCGGTATCGTCCTTTTCTGAGGGGAAGATCTCGATATTATCAAAAACAGGTTTTTCAGCAGAATCAAAATCGCCCATAATAATGTCCGACTTCACGCCCACTGCCTGTGCAAGCTTATAGCCCTTGTCAGCGGATATCACAAGAGAATCGTCGATAAAAGACTTATATTCTACCACACACTGAGCCGACACCGCTTCACCGCCTGAAAAGATAGTGCATTTCTTAGTCATTTTTATATTCCCACTCCTTAAGCTGCTTTGCCTGCTCGTACATTTCCACATAACTTTCATGCCTTGACTTTGCAATCTCGCCATTTTTTACCGCCTCTATGACCGCACAGCCCTTTTCCTTTGTGTGGCTGCAATCAGGAAATCTGCACTTGCCCTCGTATTTCTGAAACTCAGGAAAACAACCTGCAAGCTTGTCCTTGAAAATAATATCATATCTGTTGGTATCAAACGACGAAAAGCCAGGGGTATCGGCAATATAACCACCGCCCTCCAGCTTGTAAAGCTCTACATGGCGTGTGGTGTGCTTTCCTCTGCCAAGCTTTTTGCTTATCTCGTTGGTGGCAAGCCCCAATGCAGGGAACATATTATTGAGCAGTGACGATTTGCCAACGCCCGTGTTTCCTGTAAATGCCGACAGCTTGCCCTCCAGCACTGCCTTAACAGCTTCACTGCCCTCGCCGGTGGTATTGTCTACCTGAAAGGTCTTTATCCCTGCGCCCTTGTATATGTCCACAAGCTCGTCACAGCTTTCCTTGTCTATCTTTGTAAAGACTACCACAGGCTCTATTTTTTTGAAAACAGCTATTGCAATAAACTTATCAAGCAACAGCAGATTAGGTCTTGGTTCGCAGGTAGACGAAACGAACACAAGCATATCAAGATTTGCAAGAGGCGGTCTTATAAGCAATGAGCGTCTTTCCTCTATCTTCTCGATAACTCCGCTACCGTCGTCCTCCAATGAAAATTCAACTCTGTCGCCGCCTACAGGAGAAATGTTCTTTCTTCTGAATACTCCTCTTGCCTTACATTCATAAATGCCGTCGGAGGCTTCTACATAGTAGATGCCTCCGATAGCTTTAACGATTATTCCATTCATGAACTACTGACCCTGCTCGTCTGGCTCCTGAGGCTCCGGTGCAGGTGCTTCAGTAGTGGTAGTTGTAGTAGTTGTTGTGGTCGTAGTTGTAGTAGTTGTGGTCGTTGTCGGAGTAATGTCGATCAGACCGCTTTCATTCAGGCTTCCGCTAAGAGTAGCTGTCTGCTTATCATAATCTATGTCATATACTGCATAACGGCACTTCTGCTGATTTTCGTCATTTGTGATGAAGATAGTCAGAGTTTCTGTCTTCTTGCCCTTTACAGTTACATTTACAGAACCGCCTGCAACAGATTCGCCACTGCCGATCTTCTGTGTATATGCAACGTTGCCGTTATTGTAGATGTCTATAGAATATGAGCCGTGGATACCACTTGGGAGTGGCAGTGAGAATGTTACCTCAACAGGTGAAGTTTCTCCGGTCGAAACGTAAATAGTAACAGTTGTGTCACGCTCAACATATGTGCCTTCATCTGTATCCTGCTCGATGACCTTGCCCTTATCGCCCTCATGCTCGATCTCCTTGACCTCAGCCTTGAGCTTGTTCTCCTTGAGCATTGCAACTGCCTTTTCTTCTGTAAGACCTACAACGCTTGGTACTTTGACTCTTGTTTCAACAGGACCCTTACTTACAAACAAAGCAACAGTCGCACCTACGGCATACTGCTCGCCTGCTGCCGGCTGTGTTTTCACAACAAGACCTGAAGCTATATCCTCAGACCATATATCTCTCTTAACGACCATAAATCCTGCAGCCTTAAGCTCGCTTTCAGCCACAGTGCCGTCTTTCTTCACCATGTCAGGGATAGTTGCCATTTTTTTGCCCTTACTTACAGTAAGTGTAACCGTGAAGCCTTCCTTAACAGACTTTCCTGCTGCCTGACCCTGGAATGTGATTATTCCCTCGTCATACTGGTCATTATACTCTTCGGTGATATCAAATTTAAGCTTATCTTTATAATCCTGCTCAACCTGAACGATATTCTTGCCCACAAAGTTTGGCAGTGTAACTGTGCCTGTGTGCATACCGTTTGAACCGCTGAATGACTTGAATACAACTCCTACGATAACGAACGCTGCAATGATAACTACCGCAACTGTCACAGCAAGGAGTATCGGAACAACGTAAGAACGCTTCTTTTCTTCCTCTTCTTCCTCGTCATCGTTTTCTTCGTCATCGTCCTCATATTCTTCATCGTCGTCATAGTTCTCACTATGCTCATCGTCAAAATATTTGTTATTGTTATCAGCCACAGGGATAGGAACAGGGCTGTTTTTATATCCGAAAACAACAGATGGATTGAGCTTGAACGTGTCTATATCCTTTATCATCTCTGCTGCTGACTGATAACGTCTTGCAGGATCTCTCTCCATAGCGTGCATAACTATTTCTTCAAGAGCCTCCGGGATAGAAGGCATGATCTCTCTTGGGGGAACCGGATCCTCCTGCATATGCTTGAGAGCGATAGCCACAGGGTTTTCACCGTCAAAAGGCTTTCTGCCTGTGAGCATCTCATAGAGCATTACGCCTACAGAGTATATGTCAGATCTTTCATCTGTCATATCGCCCCTTGCCTGCTCAGGCGAGATATAGTGAACAGAACCGATAGTCTTGTCAGAAAGTGTCTTTCCGTCGATCCTTGAAAATCTTGCGATACCAAAATCCATGACCTTGATAGTTCCGTCAGGGAAAAGCATTATGTTCTGCGGTTTGATATCTCTGTGAACGATACCCTTGTCATGAGCGTGCTGTAAAGCACGGAGTATCTGAGTTACAAAGTGCAAAGCGTCTTTCCACCTAAGCACGCCCTGCTGCTCGATAAACTCTTTAAGAGTGATGCCGTCGATATACTCCATAACGATAAACTGTATCTCGTCAGAAAATCCCACGTCATATATCTTTACGATATTAGGGTGAGAAAGTACAGCGATAGCCTTGCTCTCGTTTCTGAAGCGTCTGAGAAATTCCTCGTTCTGTGAAAACTCAGGCTTAAGTATCTTTACCGCAACAGTACGGTTTTCCATAACGTCAACTGCCTTATAAACGTCAGCCATTCCGCCTACGCCGATAAGCTCGGTTATCTCATATCTGCCGTCTAGCTTTTTGCCGATATTAGAATCCATGTAATTCAACTCCTATATTATTCATGTTTTATTGTCATTCCATTAATTTGCTATTACCGCAGCAGTAATATTATCTTTACCGCCACATTCGTTTGCGAAAGCAATAAGCTGTTTTATAGCCTCGTCAAGATTATTGCCAAACACAGTTTCATATATCATATTGTCTGTGCAATAATTGGTCAGACCGTCAGAGCAAAGCAGCACCGCAAAATTATCATTTTCTTCAAGCTCGAAATAATCGACCTCAACATCTGATTCAACGCCCACAGCCTTTGTGATAACGTTTCTCATATGATGATTTTTCGCTTCTTCTTTGGTTATCTGACCCGACCTATAAAGCATTTCCACATAAGTATGGTCAGTGGTTATCTGAGCTATACCGTCCTTGGTAAGAAGATATCCACGGCTGTCGCCCACGCTCACCATATAGACGGTCTTATCCACCACCAATGCCGCAACGCAGGTAGTACCCATGCCGTTTTTGTCAATATCCTCCTTGCTCTTGCCATACACGATCGTATTCGCATAATGCACTGAAGTGAGCATAAGATTTCTTATGGAATTTGGTTTCATATCTTTTCGGAAATTTTCCTTGATACGTTTTACTACTGCGTCAATGGCAAGCTGACTGGCAACTCCGCCTGATGACGCTCCGCCCATACCGTCACAGACCACCGCAACGGCAACATTGTCAGCAAGAAATTCAGCATACACTCTGTCCTGATTTTCACTGCGTTTTTTTCCGATGTCTGTATCAGACGCTATAAACAAGCGATTCACCACCTTTTATCAGATCTCATATTCTCGTCTTAGCTGACCGCAGGCAGCGTCTATATCCGCACCCAAGGTCCGCCTCACAGTAGCGTTTATCCCAAGCTTCTCCAGATATCCTCTGAATCTGTTGGCTGACTTTCTGTCAGAATGATAATTACGCTCCTTTATCTTATTAACAGGGATTATATTCACATGACAGACAAATCCGCCCAGAAGCTCCGCAAGCTCTCTTGCGTCCTCCATAGAATCGTTATGCCCGTCTATCAAAGCATATTCAAAAGAAATTCTCCTGCCTGTTACCTTAAAATAGTATCGGCAGGCGGCAAGAAGCTCGTTGATATCATACCTGTCATTAACAGGCATTATCTCGCTCCTGCTCTTATTATTGGAAGCGTGCAAAGAGATAGACAATGTTATGCCCAGCTTTTTCTCTGCAAGCTCATATATCCTCGGCACAATGCCGCAGGTAGACACCGAAACGTGCCTTAGCGACATATTAAAGCCCTTTGGACAGGACAGCACTTCAAGGAAATTCACCACATTATCAAAGTTATCCATAGGCTCGCCTATTCCCATAAGCACCACGCCTGATATCTTTCTTCCGCTGTCACGCTCAGAAGCGTATATCTGCCCCAGTATTTCCGACGAAGTCAGATCACGCTTGAAGCCTGCAATAGTTGACGCACAAAAGCGACAGCCCATTTTGCAGCCCACCTGAGTTGACACGCAAATGGTGTTTCCGTAGTTGTATTCCATTATTACGGATTCCACATGATTTCCGTCCTCAAGCTCATACAGATATTTTACAGTATTATCGGTATGAGATTCAAGCTTTTTTGACACAAATAGTGATTTTAAACAAAATTTTTCATTGAGCAGATTCCTTAATTGTACAGATAGATTAGTCATTTCATCAAAACTTGACACTCGCTTTACATGAAGCCAGTCAAATATCTGCCCTGCACGGAACTTCTTTTCTCCAAGCTTTAGTATCTCGGCTTCCAGCTCGTCAGGCAGAAGCCCCAATATATCTATTTTTCCATTATCATCAAATGCTACCAAAAGATCACCTCAGCCTGATAAACTTAGCAATAAAAAATCCGTCTGAATTATATTTTGCAGGTGTGATAGACATTCTGCAAAGACCGCTGTCGCTACCGAAAGCCTCGTCTAGCGGTGCAGGCTCAAAATCAGGGTGTTCAGCCAAAAATCTGTCTGCCACCTCATCATTTTCCGCCCTTGACAGCGTGCAGGTGGAATACACCAGCGTTCCGCCGACTTTTACATACTCCGCTGACGTTTTCAGTATATCATACTGTATTTCAGGAAGTCTGTCGAAATCTGAGGGTTCTTTATACTTTATCTCAGGTTTTCTTCTTATTACGCCAAGTCCCGAACAAGGTGCGTCGCAAAGCACTTTGTCAGCCTTTGGCATTTTCTCATCAAAGACCTTTGCGTTGTTGACACCTGCCCTTATGCAGTCAAGCCCAAGCCTTTTGGCACCGCTTTCAATAAGCCCTGCACGATTTTTATGCAGATCAAAAGCAAGCACTCTGCCCTTGTTGTTCATACGCTCGGCAATTGTAAAGGTCTTTCCACCGGGTGCGGCACAAAGATCAAGAACTGTATCGTTCTCCTTAGGATCAAGAGCCGCACAGCAAAGCTGACTCGAAAGATCCTGAACATGTATCCTGCCCTCTTTGTAAGCCTTAGTATGCTCCACCGCTCCTGCACCGCATATCCTTATGCAATCAGGCAGGACGGACAGCCTTTCAAAGGTAATGCCCTCCTCAGCGAGCATATCCAGTGTGCTTTCAAGAGAATGAAAGACCGTGTTCACTCTTGCGGTGACAGGTGCCTGTCCCACAGAGGTTTTCAGCATTTCAAGGCAGATGTCCTTACCATATTCCCTTGTCCATTTCTCCGTCAGCCATACAGGTGCGGAGTATTCTATAGAAAGCTCCTCCGTGGCATTTCTGCCCTTTGGAAGCTTTTTGTCGTTTCTTATAAACTCCCTTAGCATTGCGTTCACAAAGCCGCTTGCCGCAGGATTTCTGTTTTTCTTTGCAAGCTTCACAGACTCGTCCACAGCCGCATTGTCAGGAACAGAATCCATATATAAAAGCTGATAAAGACCCATTCTCAGTATAACTCTGACCTCAGTACCAAGCTTATTCTTAGGGTTGCGTGAATATTCCCGAATAATGTTATCAAGAGTTATCTGTCTTTCCAAAACGCCGTAGAAAAGTGCTGCGGCGAATTTCTTGTCCTGAGGTGAAAGGTCCGACCTTTCAAGACCCTCGTCAAGAAGTATATTTGAATATGAGCCGCTGTTTTCAAGCCTTGTAAGCAGCCTTAAAACCGTTTTTCTGGCGTTTCCCATAGTTCCTCCGAATTATCCCAGCACAGTGCCGTTCTCGATATGTCTGCCTCTGAGAAAATCAGCGGTATCCATTCTCTTTGAGCCCTCAGCCTGCACCTGAGTAAATCTTATGACTCCGTCTGAGCAGGCAACAGAAAAGTCGCTGTTATCCACCACAGTGCCTGCAGGCTTTCCGCAAGGCTTTGTGGAAGCTATCTCAGATCTATATACTTTCAGCCTTTTGCCCTCAAGCACTGTAGTAGCGCATGGCCAATCAGACAGACCGCATATCTGCTTGTGTATCTTTCTCACTGGCTTTGTGAAATCTATAGGGCAAAGCTCCTTTGAGAGCATTGGTGCATAAGTAGCAAGACTCTCGTCCTGCTTAACAGGAGTTATCTCGCCCTTATCGAGCTTTTCAAGGGTATCAACAAGCACCTCTGCACCCATTTCAGCAAGTCTGTCAAAAAGCTCTGCAGCTGTTTCGTTCTCGCCAATAGGTGTAGCCTTTTCCACAAGGATATCTCCCGTATCCATGCCCTCGCCCATAAGCATCGTTGTAATTCCAGTTTCAGCTTCGTCATTAAGCACAGCCCACTGTATCGGACCTGCTCCACGATATTTAGGAAGCAGCGAGCCATGGACGTTCACACAACCAAGCCTTGGTATATCAAGCACCGACTTAGGGAGCATTTTGCCATAAGCCGCCACCACGATACAATCAGGTGCAAGATCTGCAATGATCTTTACATACTCCTCGCCGTCTTTTTTAAGGCTTTGCGGCTGATAAACAGTTGTGTCATGCTCCTGCGCAAGCACCTTTACAGGGGGCGGAGTAAGCTTATAGCCTCTGCCCTTTGGCTTATCAGGCTGAGTGAAAACAGCCTGCACATCATATCCGCTGTCATAAAGCTTTTTCAGAGTTGGTACGGCAAAATCAGGCGTACCCATGAAGATTATTTTCATTAGTCCTCGACCTCTACAAATTCTTCAACTATCTCAGTAAACAGGTGACCCTCAAGGTGTGCAAGCTCATGGCAAACGCACTGTGCAAACAGCTCTGATACTTCCATTTCGTACCACTTGCCGTGTCTGTCCTGCGCCTTGAACTTAACTCTCATAGGTCTTGTAACATAGCCCCACTCGTTCGGGCATGAAAGACAGCCCTCCAGAACTCTCTGCTTTTCCTCGCTCTGCCATGTTATCTCAGGGTTGATAAGCTCGTAAACCTTATCGTCGATTATTATAACGACCACTCTTCTCAGCTTTGCCACCTGTGGACCTGCAAGACCAACGCCGTTAGCGTTCTTGAGTGTTTCTGTCATATCGTCAAGAAGCTGACCAAGCTTGTCGTCAAATTCTGTAACAGGCTTGCAGACCTTGTGAAGAATCTCGTCGCTCTTATTAAGTATTTTTCTGAGTGCCATTTATTTAACTATCCTTTCTTAAAGCCCAATATCACCGTTTATGTCGGCATAGATACGAACTGTCTGATAATCTTTATTTTTATAGAACTCGCCCAGAACGTGCTTTATCATCTCACGAAAATCCGCAGTATTGCGTGTTTTCAGGATAAGTCTGTATCTGTAGCGATTATTTATCATTTCAAATGTGCATGGTGCAGGGCCCAGCGCTCTGAGGGGAAAATTCACCTTGTGCTGTGAGATATACTCTTTTATAAGCTGAGTCACCCAGCGTGAAGCGCCTATTACCTTGCTTTCAAGGGGTGCTGAAAAGCCTATGACGCATATATCGCAAAAAGGCGGATATGTCAGCGACTTTCTCAGTGCTATCTCCTCTTTATAAAACTCATCATAATTTTGCTCTGCCGCAAGGTTCAGCACATAATGGTCAGGCACAAAGGTCTGAATGTATGCGACCCCTGGTTTATCTCCTCTGCCGCTTCTTCCTGCCACCTGAGTGAGCAGTGAAAATGTTCTCTCATAGCTGCGAAAATCCCCTGTGAACAGAGCCTTGTCAAGGGATATGACACCCACCATTGTGACGTTAGGGAAATTAAGTCCCTTTGCTATCATTTGAGTGCCGAGCATTATATCATACTCGCCTTTTTCAAACGCCTTGAAATTCTCCTCATAGGAATATCTCGAAGAAGTGGTGTCAGCGTCCATTCGCAGAAGCCTTGCCTGCGGAAAAAGCCTTTCAAGCTCGTCCTCCACACGCTGAGTTCCCACACCGCTTGATTTGAGCCGCTGTGAGCCGCACTGTGGACAGTGCTCTATATTATCCATGGTATATCCGCAGTAGTGGCACATATACCGATCATTTTTCTTGTGATACGTCAGGGGTATATTGCAGTTTGGGCAAGCCACAGGCTGTCGGCAGTCCATGCAGGTGATATACGTTGTATAGCCACGCCTGTTCAGAAGCAGGATAGCCTGCTCTTTTTTCGCAAGCACTTCTGTGAGCTTATCACACATAACACGGCTGAGCAAGCTGTCATTACCCTCTGCCGCTTCCTCCTGCATATCGACTATCTCGACTGCCGGCAGGGGCGACTTTGAATATCTGTTTTTAAGCTCAAACAAGTGATATCTGCCCTTTTGAGCGTAATAAAAGCTCTCCAAAGACGGAGTTGCAGACGCCATCAACAGCACGCAGTTATTATATCCGCACCGCTGTATGGCAACATCTCGTGCATGGTATCTAGGCGTTGAGTCCGACTTATATGACGGCTCGCCCTCCTCGTCCATGATGATTATTCCCACGTTGGTGACAGGAGCAAATATTGCACTTCTTGTGCCGATAACTATTCTTGCTTCCCCACGCATTACACGTTTGAACTCGTCAGTACGCTGTCCCAACGACAATGACGAGTGCATAACGGCTATCTTATCACCGAAAAGTGACTTGAATTTGCCGAGCATTTGTGGTGTAAGGGATATTTCAGGAACGAGCATGACCGCTGTTTTACCCATATCCATAACGCTTTTTATAAGCTTTATGAACACAGACGTCTTGCCGCTTCCCGTAACACCGTAAAGCAACGCACCTGCGGGCTTTTCGGCTTTTATAAGCCCCATTATGCCCTCATATGCCGCTGATTGTTCATCATTTAATATGATATCGTCGGGGTCCTGCCTTTCGCCAAGCTCGCCTATGGCGTCACGCATGACCTCGTATTTATACTGCACGATAACTTTCTTGTCAGCAAGCCTTTTCAGTATGCTTGAAGTGCAGTTGGTCATATAGCAGACCTCTTTCACAGAGGCACAGCCGCCCTCCTCAAGAAGCTTCACCACAAGGGTCTGCTTCGGGGTAAGAGTGGTCTGTATCTCCCCTGACACATACTCGTCAGAAAGCCTTACCATGCTGACATTCTCATCACCGACTTTTCTTTTCAAAGCGTCGCTGATCTCAACATAGCCCTTATCCACAAGAGAGTCGACAGTTTTCTTCTTTCGTGCGTCATTATGCACGTCAAGAAAGCTGTCTATCTCTCTCTGACTTTTTGCACATCGGAGAAAGTCCACCACATTTTTCTCATCTTCATTTAAAGTATCCTCGTCAATGTAGGTATTGACAAGGCTGTAATGCTGTGAAAAAGTGTAGGAAAAGCCTGTAGGCACAACGGATTTGTAAGCGTCATAATAGGTGCAGAAAGTGTTTTCTTTCAGCCACATTATTATCCTCATCATTTCCTCGGTTACAAGGCTTTCCCCGTCCACCACTGAAATAATAGGCTTCAGCTTATCGTTATACTCGGCTTCCGTATACGTTCTCGCAACAAACCCTACGGCTTTGCGGTTTCCTCTGCCAAAAGGCACAAGCACACGCACTCCGCTTTTCACTTTCTGAGCCAACTCCTCCGGCACACTATAACTATACAGTGCGTCGAAGCTGTATGATGCACGGCTTATTGCAACCTTTGCCACGATAAAAACTCCACGCACAGCCGTACACCTCCCCATAAAAAGCCTCGATTATTTTCTGAGGCTTGGATCCTCGATTATTTTGTATTCGCCATTATAAAGCTCGTCAACTGCTGTCTTTACTGGCTTTTCATCAAGCACCAGCTTGTTGTCAAAAGCATCGCTCGTGATCTCTCTTGCTCTCTTTGCAACTGCAATAACTAGAGAATAATAGCTTTCATTGTTCTTCAAAATCTGGCTTACGGCCGGTCTAAGCATCATAATTAAGCACCTCGTCAATTAATTTCTTTGTATCATCATTTTCTGATCTGAATTTATCCGCCTTGCCATCCTCGGCTTTCACGGAGTTCATAACTGCAACAAAATCTTCCACAGCGTCCTCTAGTCCGTCGTTCATTATCACATAATCATAACCGCCGGCTTTGCCGATCTCACCGGCAGCCTGACTTACACGGTCAGCGATAACATCGTCAGACTCAGTTCCACGCTTTCTAAGCCGTCTGTCTATCTCCTTAACAGACGGTGGAAGTATAAACATCAGCACAGCTTCAGGAAAGGCTTTCTTCACCTGAAACGCACCGTTAGTTTCAATTTCAAGTATAACATCTCTGCCCTGCTCAAGATTAGCGAGAACAGGCTTCTTTGGTGTTCCGTAATAATGACCAACATAGCCTGCGTGTTCAAGAAATTCACCGCTGTCTATCATTTTCTTAAAGCTGTCATCGCTTATAAAATGATAATGAACGCCGTCCTTTTCGCCCTCTCTGGGCTTTCTTGTAGTGCAGGATATAGAATAGAACACATCTCTGTTTTTAAAGGCCTCTGCAAGTATAGTTCCCTTGCCGCAGCCTGAGGGAGCTGATATAACAAACAGCTTTGCATTGTTCTTATACATTGTCATCGTCCTCCTCGTCAACAGCGGCACGTCCGCCTACAGTTTCAGGTGCAACTGCCGACAGCACCACATGATCGCTGTCCATAATAAGCACCGCTCTTGTTCTTCTGCCGTAGGTGGCGTCTATAAGAGTACCCTTATCCTTAGCTTCCTGAATGATACGCTTTATAGGCGCAGACTCAGGGGAAACTATGGCAATGACTCTTGCGGAGGACACCATATTTCCAAAACCGATATTAATAAGCTGCATATCTCACACCGCCGTTATTCGATATTCTGTATCTGCTCTCTGATCTTTTCAATCTCAGCCTTAAGATCCACCACCATTTTTGTGATAGTGAGGTCGTTAGCCTTTGAGCCGATAGTATTCACCTCACGGTTAAGCTCCTGCACAAGGAAGTCAAGCTTTCTTCCCACAGGCTCGTCCGACTTGATAAGCCCTCTGAACTGTGAGATATGGCTTCTGAGCCTTACTGTTTCCTCGTCTATTGCCACCTTATCGGCGAAAATAGCCACTTCTGTAAGTATCCTCTGCTCGTCTATGTCCTTATCGCCTAGAGTTTCCTTTATTTTTGCATAAAGTCTTTCTCTGTAGCTTTCAGTAACGCTAGGTGACTGATCTTCTATCTTGCCCACAGTTTCCTCGATATAATCAAGTCTGCCGCTGATATCGTCATACATCTTGACGCCCTCAGTTTCACGCATCTGAACAAATCTGTCCAACGCCACCTGAGCCACGTCCTTGACCTCGTTCCAGATAACTTCCTCATCATCTGTTTTCTTCACAACTGTGAACACATCAGGAAGCTTCATGATATGTGACAATGTGATATCGTCATCAAGGTCAAGCTCGTCAGCCGCACCTCTCAGTGCGTCAAGATAGCCCTTTGCAACAGCCTTGTTAAGCTCTATCTCAGCGTCAGTACCCTCCTGATTATAGATAGAAACAGACGCCTCTACCTTACCACGGGAAATACCGCTTTTAAGAAAGCCTTTCAGCTTTTCATCAAGATAGCCGTAGGCTCTCGGAGTTCTCGAAGTAAATTCATAATATCTGTGGTTTACAGAGCGTATCTCAACGATTATCTCTCTGCCGTTTGCCACGATATGCTCTCTGCCGAAACCGGTCATGCTTTTTATCATAGCATACCCGTCCTTTCATATATTAATATTTATGTTATCCGCTTGGTACTTAACATAGTACATCAAATTATATTATAACATCAAGCTCCGTAAATAGCAATAGTTTTTCACATTTATTTAAAATTATATTTACTTAAAATTTATATATTCTGAAATATATCCAACAGTGACGAGCCGATATAGATATGAGGATATTTTTCAAAATTCTCTTTAGTGGTAGAGCCAGTTGTTACTCCTGCAAAATCCACCCCTGAATTGAGTGCGGTTTCAGCGTCGATGTAGCTGTCGCCTATATAAAGCACGTCCGATTTATCCGCACCGAAACGCTCTATTATCAGGTCAAGTCCCTGCGGGTCAGGCTTTGCCCTTGTGACGTCCTCGCCTCCAACTATGATATCTACAGGCAAAGAGCCTGCCTGCTCATTGAAAGTATTGACTATCCTATAGCGATATTTCGTGGAAACTATGCCGACTTTTACCCCTGCGTTCTGCAAAGTCTGCAAAATTGCGATAGTATCGTCATAAAAATATGTTTTCTTCACCATTACCTCGTCTGCCTTTTTTACATACGCTTTGCGCATATCCTCACGCTGAGGATTGTCAGGCATATCTGTCAGCAGGTCGAAAGCGTCCACAAGGGTCATGCCTATGGTGTTGTAGATAGTCCTGTCGTCCTTTGGCGGATAACCAAACTCTTTCAAAACGTGCTTAAAGCACTCCAGAATTCCCTCGGAAGAGTCTGCAAGAGTAAGGTCAAAATCGAAAACAAAATATCTGTATTTGCTCATAATAAACTCCTTTTCAAACAGCAAGGGCAACCCTTTGCGGATTGCCCTGTATTTTATTCAACTGTAACTGATTTTGCAAGATTTCTCGGCTTGTCAACGTCATTGCCTCTGAGAACTGAGGTATAGTAAGCGATAAGCTGCAAAGGAACCACTGTCAGCATAGGCATGAGCAGATCGTCTATTGTCGGCAGACCGATCTTATAATCTGCCACCTCATCGTCAACGTTGATATATCCGTGAGTAACAAGGACAACGTATGCTCCTCTTGCCTTGACCTCCTTGACGTTGCTTATGGTCTTGTCAAGAAGCTCTCTTTGTGTTGCAACTGCGATAACAGGCATATTGTTTGTTACCAGTGAGATAGTGCCATGCTTAAGCTCGCCTGCGGCATATGACTCAGAGTGGATATATGATATCTCTTTAAGCTTCAGTGAGCCTTCCATAGAAAGCGCATAGTCAAGACCTCTGCCGATATAAAGAAGATTTTCCTTGTTTACAAGCTGTGAAGCAACATACTGACAATTATCAGGTGTTTTAAGGACAACTTCAAGCATATTAGGAACGTTCTGAAGCTCTGCTGTAAGTCTCATGCACTCCTCTTTTGAGATAGCTCCGTGAGCGTATGCTATAGCAAAGCTCAGCAGATAGAATACAGAAAGCTGAACGATATATGCCTTTGTGGAAGCTACAGATATCTCAGGGCCTGCATGGGTGTAAAGCACCATATCAGACTCTCTTGCGATAGACGAGCCTTTTACGTTTACGATAGAAAGTGTTTCAGCACCCCTCTCCTTAGCCATTCTAAGGGCTGCGAGAGTGTCGGCTGTTTCTCCTGACTGTGAAACAAGAATAACAAGATCTCCCTTTGCAATGATAGGATCTCTGTATCTGAACTCAGAAGCCATATCCACTGTAACAGGTATTCTGCCAATCTTTTCAAGGACATACTTGCCCACAAGACCTGCGTGCATAGCAGTACCGCAGGCAACAACGAAGATGTTGTTATAGCCCTTGAGTCTGTCATATGTAAGACCACACTCTTCAAGGTTTGGCATACCGTCAACTATTCTTGGTGTGATAGTTGTTTTTATAGCTGTTGGCTGTTCGTGAATCTCTTTGAGCATAAAGTGAGCATATCCGCCCTTCTCAGCGGCTTCCATATCAAAGTCAGCAACGAGCATCTCTTTCTCAACCGGCATTCCGTGAACGTCAAAGAACTCCACCTTGCCATCGTCAAGGACAGCTATCTCGTTCTCGTCAAGAAGATAGTAATTCTTCGTATATTTCAGTATTGCAGGCACATCAGAAGCTATAAAAGCTTCGTCCTCGCCAACTGCAACGATAAGAGGAGAATCCTTTCTTACTGCATATATTCTTCTTGGAAAATCCTTGAATATGATACCCAGAGCATATGAACCCTCTATCTCAGCAAGAACCTTCTGTATTGTCGCCATAGGGTCGCCCTCATAATAATAATCAAGAAGCTTTGCAACTGTTTCTGTATCTGTCTGAGATTCAAAGACATATCCCTTTTTCAGCAGAAAATCCTTGATAGTTCTGTAGTTTTCAATGATACCATTATGAACGATAGAAATATTCGCATTTCCGTGAGGGTGTGAATTTATATCAGACGGCTCGCCGTGTGTAGCCCAGCGTGTGTGACCTATACCGCAAGTACCGTTGAGCCAACCCTCTCTTTTAAGCTTTTCTTCAAGGTCAGCAAGTCTGCCCTTTGTCTTTTTTGTCTTGATAGCATCGTTCTCAAAAACAGCTATTCCTGCTGAGTCATAACCTCTGTATTCAAGCTTTGACAGTGAGTCAAGCAACACCTTTGTACAATCCTTTTTTCCCACATAGCCTACTATTCCGCACATGTATAAGCAACTCCTTTCATTCTCATTTGTTAAAAATCATCAAATTTCTTATATTTTTCCAAACCATATCCACATAAATATAATATATCATAGCATATTTTGCATGAAAAAGCAATAGCAAATGCAAAAATTAGCGAAAAGTACTGTTAATCTTACAAAAAATATGTTATAATTAGTTTGGTAAAACTAAAACGCTAAAGCTTATCATAATATAATATTTTTACAGGAGGTCAACTATGTCAAAGGTAACAGAACTTAAAGACAAATTCGTTGAGATCTACACAGAAAACATAAAGCGCCCGGGTTCGGAAAAGCTGCTCAATTATCTGCTTTCAGAAAGCAGCGACTTCTTTGTTGCACCTGCTTCTACAAGATACCACGGAGCATACGAGGGTGGCTTGTGCGAACACAGCATACACGTTTATGAGTGCCTGAAAAGCTATCTGGAGCGTGAGCGTGTAAAGGAAGATTACAACATGGAATACTCTGACGAGAGCATTGCTATCGTTTCACTGCTCCATGACATCTGCAAGGTAAATCTTTACAGAGTAAGCTACCGCAACGCCAAGAACGAACAGGGTGTGTGGGAGAAAGTCCCATACTATGAATTTCACGAAACACTGCCATATGGTCACGGTGAAAAGTCGGTCTACATAGTAAGCAGCTATATGCGACTGACCCGTGAGGAAGCCATGGCTATACGCTGGCATATGGGATTTTCAGGAGAAGAAAACAAGAACAGTATCGGTCTTGCCCTTGAAATGTATCCTCTCGCACTGGCGACCCACATTGCAGATATGGAATCTACATTTTATATAGAAGGCGGCAAGGCGTGAGGATACTTATAGACGCTGACGGCTGTCCTGTTACAAATATCGCAGTTTCTATAAGCAAAAGCCATGGGCTTGAATGTATCATAGTTTGCGACAGCTCGCATATTTTCAGTTCTGACTATGCACAGGTGATAACTGTCGACAAGGGTGCAGACAGTGCAGACATGAAGCTTGTGAACATCGCTCTAAAGGGCGATATTGCCGTGACGCAGGACTATGGGCTTGCGGCAATGTGTCTTGCAAGAAACGTCCTTGCTTTGGACCAGAACGGCAGGATATATGACAGCTCCAACATTGACGCACTGCTTCTATCAAGACATACTGCAAAGAAGATACGCAGAAGCGGCGGCAGGCTCAAAGGTCCGCCAAAGCGCACCAAACAGCAGGACGAGGATTTCAGGGTGGCTCTTACCAAACTAATCGAAGATAATATTAACTTTATGTAAAATATGCACAAAATATATAGAATTTCATAGAAAATTGTGTTACAATCAAACTGTAGTTTTATAGAAAAGAGGTTTTCACAATGAACATAGACAAGATTTTGAAGGAACTCACACTTGAAGAAAAAGCTTCATTGTGCTCAGGCTCTGACTTCTGGCACACTGAGGAAATAAAAAGGCTGGATATACCAAGCATAATGGTGTCTGACGGCCCTCACGGACTTAGAAAAATGCGTGATGATACAGACAATCCTAACGAAGCTATCAAGGCAGTATGCTTCCCATGTGCCTGCGCACTTGCCTGCTCTTTTGACAGAAAGCTGCTTACAACTCTCGGCAAGGCTCTTGGCGAGGAGTGTCAGGCTGAGGACGTTTCCGTTATACTTGGCCCTGGCTGTAACATAAAGCGTTCACCACTTTGCGGCAGAAACTTTGAATACTTCTCAGAAGACCCTTATCTTGCTTCACAGCTTGCCACAGCACACATAAAGGGCGTTCAGAGCAAGGGCGTAGGAACTTCCCTTAAACACTTTGCCATGAACAATCAGGAAACAAGACGTATGAGCTATTCTGCCAACGTTGATGAGAGAACGTTCCATGAGATATATTTAAGTGCCTTTGAAACACCAGTCAAGGAAGCAAAGCCTTGGACAGTGATGTGTTCATACAACCGCATAAACGGCGAATATTCCTCGCAGAACAAGCTTCTGCTCACTGATATACTCAGAAACGAATGGGGCTATGATGGACTTGTAGTTAGCGATTGGGGCGCAGTTGATGACAGACCTCTTGGCGTTGCCGCAGGTCTTGACCTTGAGATGCCTACCAGCAACGGCAAGAATGACGAGCTTATCATAGAAGCCGTAAACAACGGCTCGCTTTCAATGAAAGACCTTGACAAGGCTGTGAGAAACGTGCTTACGCTTATTCAGAAAGCCGAGGACGGCTATGCCCCTGCAACAAAGTGGGATAAAGAAAAACAGCATGAACTTGCAGGCAAGATAGAATCCGAATGTGCGGTACTGCTCAAAAATGATGATAAGATACTGCCGCTTGACAAGTCTGCAAAGATAGCTTTCATTGGCGAATTTGCCGACAAGCCACGTTATCAGGGTGGCGGAAGCTCTCACATAAATTCATTTAAGGTAACATCTGCTCTTGAAGCTGTCAAGGGCATGGATAATATCACATACGCACAGGGCTTCGTCACCGACCGTGACGAAACTGTTGACGAGCTTCTCGATGAAGCTGTGGAGCTTGCCAAAAACAGCGATGTTGCCGTTATCTTCGCAGGTCTGCCCGAAAGCTTTGAATCTGAGGGCTTTGACAGAAAGCATATGAGAATGCCTGATTGTCAGCTCAAGCTTATTGATGAAGTTGCAAAGGTAAATGAAAACGTTGTTATCGTTCTCCACAACGGCTCGGCTGTTGAAATGCCGTTTGCAGATAAGGTGAAGGGCATACTTGAAATGTATCTTGGCGGACAGAACATCGGCACTGCTGAAAAGGCTCTGCTTTTTGGCGAAGCTAACCCTAGCGGAAAGCTTGCGGAAACTTTCCCTGAAAAGCTTTCACATAATCCGTCTTATCTTAATTTCCCGGGAAATATGGACGATGTTGACTATGCCGAGGGAATTTTCGTGGGCTACAGATATTATGATGAAAAGGGCATAAAGCCACTGTTCCCATTTGGTCACGGACTTTCATACACAACCTTTGAATACAGCAATCTTACTGTTTCAGAAAACGAGATAAAAGACGACAAGACCCTGACGGTCATGGTGGACGTAACAAACACAGGCGACAGAGACGGTATGGAGATCGTTCAGCTTTACGTTTCCGACAAGGAAAGCTCAGTGCGCAGACCTGTCCGTGAGCTTAAGGGCTTTGAAAAGCTTTTCCTTAAAGCAGGCGAGACCAAAAAGGCTGTGTTCCACCTTGATAAGCGTTCATTTGCATACTACGAGCCTGATATACACGATTGGTTCGTTGAATATGGTGAGTTTATTATCGAGGCAGGCTCTTCTTCAAGAGATATCAGACTTTCGACTTCTGTTTATGTATCTTCCGATACAAAACTCCCAGTGCATTTCACCTTGAACACCACCTGTGGCGAGATAAATTCTATCCCAGAGGGCAGAGCTATGTTCGAGAACATTTTAAGCCAAATAGACTGTGGCTTTGGCGACACGGCTTCCGACGATCTTGGCGCTTCTGCAAAGGAAATGATGGAAGCAATGATAAGAGATATGCCACTGAGAACCCTTGTTACATTTACAAATGTTCCAGACATCACAAGAGCGAAGATGTCAGAAATGGTGGAAAATCTCAACGAAATGCTTGCAGAAAAATAATCAATTATGGACAGCAAGTTAGACAGCAACAAAGACGAAAAATCGAATGTGACAGAAAATGATGCTTCAAAAGCAAAAACAAGCAGAATAAAACTTTTTGTAGGCGTGATCGCAGTTGCGATCGCCATTACTACAGCGATCGCTTCTGCACTTGTTAACAGGCCACAGCGTGATGATGTGGTGATACTCACACCGCCTGCTGACAGCTCTCAGGCTGACAAGGTGGACAATTCAGGCAGTGAAAAGGTCATTAGCAAGACTACAAAGGCACACACCACAAAGAAAACAGTGACATCAAAAGCCGTCACAAGCAGTATTGCTGAAACCAACGAGAAATATAGCTTTCCTGCTGACATAAACAAGGCTGACAAGGAAATGCTTATGGCGGTGAGCGGCATAGGCGAGGTAACAGCCGACAGGATAATAGCATATCGTGACAGAGTTGGTGTTATCAGCAACATGGATATGCTTCTTGAAGTAAACGGCATCGGAGAATCTACACTTGCACTTCTCAAAGGCTATTTTTATGTTGACAGTGCAGACTACCATGATATGCCGCAGGAAACGAAAGTCACAGAAACTCAGCCTGTTCAGACAGAAATCCCTGCTGATACTGTAACAGAGCCTCCGGCCACAGAGGAGCAAACTGTTACAACGGCTGAAACTACTGAGAAAGTCAGGCAGAAAGTGAACATAAACAAGTCTGACGCTCAGGAGATATCAGACAAGCTGCTAATTGATATGGACAAGGCGAATGCTGTCATAGAACTTCGTGAGCTTATATCCTATTACGAAAGCCCTAACGAGCTTCTTTTGTGCAAGGGCTTTACAGAAAAACTTGTTTCCGAGCTTTGGGATTATATTGAAATATAACTGTATTTTATATATCTGCTACATAAAAAAGAACTCGCACAATTTCGTGCGAGTCTTTTTTTGCTTAATAACGCCAACGCAAACGGCGAGCCTTATGAATATCAGATCATTTATCCTTTGTTCTTTTTGACACGCTTACGGCAACGGCACCAAGCAGCAACATTGTCAATGCTGCACCTGCTCCTAAGCCAGTGTTAGGTGACTTATCACCGTCTTTGTTTACATTTTGAACCGCTGTCTGTGAACTGTTTTGTAGGCTATCATCTTTTTTACCAGTGCTGTCTGGTGATATATCTGATGAACTTTCAAGTGCTTTTGTACCAAGGACATAGAAAGGTGCATCGTCTGTGACAAATGATATTTCTGCATCAGACTCTTCACATTTAAGACTGCTTACTGTACCATCACCTTTAACGGAATTTACCTGATCTTTGTCTATGTTTATCGTTACCTTTATTCCATTGGCCGGCAGAATAGAATCTCCGTCAATGTAATAAATATGAAATGCTACGGTGTTTTCAGACTTTTTTCCCATGACGCTGTTTAACCAGTCAAGAGCTTCTTTCTCTGTGACCTGATCCACCACAAGATTTTTATCTTTATCGGCATTCTCGATCTTCACGCTTGTGCCATCTGGAAAATCAATAACAGCATTTCCATCATCGTCAACAGGCACACTGTTCCATGGAACATCTTCCGTATAGACCGCATAAACATTTCCATTTGCAGTTGTATTATTATCATCAAGCTTTGCCTCTGCCGCATAAGCACCAGAAGGTATGCTTAATGCAAGCACAAGAGCAAGAAATGAAGTCATTTTTTTCATTGGTCTATTTGACCCCCTATCTGTGTATTCAAGGAAGCCGCACCTGCACTATAATAAGTGTGCGGCTCGTAACCCATGATCTTAAGCTTTATCTTTGTACCGACCTCTGGCGTCTTTGAGAGCGTAACATATTTCACATACTCGTTTGGCTTGATAAGACCCGTTTCTCCGAGCATATTTCCCTGTTCGTCAAACACTCTGAGCTTTATCCAGGCATTGTTGCCCTCGATATTTGTAAGATATACTACTGCCTTATCGCCTTCCATAGTGACGTTTCCGCACACCGCAAAATCATAGCTCATATCTTCTCTGTTCGGAGAGCTATAGCCTAAATTTTCTGAAACCTCAGGCTTGCCATGCTGTGCTGTGCTTTCAAAAGGCGGTGGAGTAAATTCTGCACTTTTTTTATCATTTGGACGGCACAATGCAAATATCATCACGCCAATGGTAACTGCAAAACAGACCATAAGCACTGATACGATCAGCTTCCCGTCATTTTTTTGCTTATCCATCATAAGCCCCCTGATATGAATACTTTTTTAATTACGCTATCTGTACAATCCCAATACCATTGTTTCTTACTACCCTCCATGCTCCATTTGATCCTGTTACATAATAAAGAGTTGTATCAACATGGTTAGAAACAACCATTGCGTCAGTTACTTACTGAATGTCTTCAGAGATCGTTACTGTGATAGTGCCAAGATCTGTATTGTTTGTTTCTATTCCTGCTCCACTTACACTGAAATGTGTTGAATCTTTAGGTGCGGCGTCAACAGCAGTGCCTTCGGCTGTTTCCAATAAAATAACATCTTCATCAAACATACCGTTAAGTCCTTCGACCTTTGATGCAAAATTCAACTGTGCTTTAATAGCCGAATTTGAATGGTTTGTTACAGTTATCGCCTTTGGCTCATCCCACCAGCATGCAGACTCTGTGGTATAGCTATGTGTTTCAGGATCCCATACCTTATGTCCGCCAAAGTAGGTAAAATTCATTTCCTCCCACTCAACGTCCACAGACATTATCGTTGACTTGGAATCAATATAGCTTCCTGTAACCTTGATATTTGTTAGTTCGCTGCCGTCATTTTTTTCTGAATTTACCGCATATGCTGTAACCACGCTAGTGCTTGCAAGCACTAATGCGGCAATGATCGCAAATTTGTTTTTCATGATAAATTCCTCCGTTATTTATTTTTCAACAGTGACAGTTATTTTTGCAACCGTATCGACCATTGCTTTTTCACCTGATTGCGGATCATAACTTAAAACTCTGAAATTTGCGTCTGTATAAGTGCCTTCACTAAGTTTGTCCACCTCACCCTCAAGCAAAGGAAGCGTTTTAAGCTGATTACCTGGTTTTATAGTACCTGAGCGTGCGATGATCTCACCATTTACCTCGATACAAAGCACGATATCCTGAGTTGAACTGCTTGGATGCTTATAACTAAAATAAGCTGTTTTATCAGAAAGCTTGATATTCACTGTATTTTCGTATTCAAGAGAAATTCCTCCGCCACCCTCAGGCACATCAAGACTTCTGCTGTTGTCATCCAAAGGTTCAGCATTCTGCTCTGTCTGCTGAGGTGCATAATCAGGTACAAGAGATTTTGTTTCTGACTTTCTGAAAAACACAGCCCAAATCGTAATGCCTATGCAAAACATCATGCCCAGAATAAGTGCAGCTATTATGATCCTTTGTTTTTTTGCTTTGTTCTCATTATTCTCCATCATTTTCCTCCTGCTTGTGCATTAGCCAGACATTCCTGCTAAATAGCATTAATGTTCACAATAATCATACATTGTTATTAACAAAAAGTCAACAACATTTGCACAAGTGGTAAAAACAATGCACAAGCGGTAGTTTTTTTGATACATATGGCGTTCATTTTTTGACAGTTCAACATCTCCGTGACCGTTAAAGCACAACAAAAACGATAGCTCACATTAATAACACCGTTACTTTTTTATTAATAGATAATACTTGAAATCTTCGGGATAATATAGTATAATAACTTTATATGTTGTTATCCTGATAGGAAAACTCAGGCAGAAGGAATGGTGATAGTATGAAAAAAGGAGTTATCTCTGTGAACTCAAATGCAGAGAAAACTATTATCGCAATGACGATATCCGTTGTTCTTGCCATTATTTTTGACGGCAAAAAGAAAAAGCCTGCAAAGCGCAAAAACTTTGCTCAGCGTGTTTCAAAGCACTATAAAACTATCGACAATATAATGCTTATGACAGTTGCAAAGGACGTCAAGAAAAAAGAGCAGGAACGTGCGGCTCTTAAAAAGAAAAATTCATACAAGACCAAGCTCCGTGACCTTGAGATACAAGACGCTGAGTTTATTGAACTGTAGGTGATATCATGACGGAATATTTCAAGCGTTACCGCAGTTTTGTTGCAAGCTGTCTTGATGATAAAGACTGCGACTTTGCAAAGCTCCTTGATTATCACAAAGAGCATATCGCTTTTTTTCAGCACGAACGGCTGATACATCTTATCGTGACGGTGCTTTTTGCACTTTGTACTGTCATGACGTTCATTGCCATTGCAGTTTGGCAGGTCATGATACTCATACCCCTTGCCATTGCGTTTCTCGTACTGCTTGTGCCTTATATAAAGCACTACTATTTTCTTGAAAATCAGACTCAGCTTCTTTATAAGGACTATGACAAAATATACAGACGAGTACATAATTTTGGACTTGACAACGAGAAAGGCGTGAAATAATGGAGTACACAAAATACACCAAGGAGCAGTGGAAAGGCAGCGTCATAACCTCTCCCCTGCCACCTACTCTCGTTACCTGCGGCAGTATGGATAAACCCAATGTGTTCACAGTTGCGTGGACAGGCATTCTCTGCACTCAGCCGCCTGTTACCTACATCTCCGTCAGACCTGAGAGATATTCTCACGAGCTTATCACTCAAAGCGGTGAGTTCGTCATAAATCTGCCGACCAGAGAGCTTGTGAAAGCTGTGGATTGGTGCGGTGTGAAAACCGGCAGAAAAGTGGATAAATTCAAGGAAATGCACCTTACCGCAGAGCCGTCCGCAAAGGTATCGGCACCTTTGATGGCAGAATCTCCTGTGAATATCGAGTGCAAAGTAAGAGAGGTCGTGAGTCTTGGTACACATGATATGTTCATTGCGGACATTGTGGGGCTTGACGTTGCAAAAGAATTGCTTGACGAAAAAGGAAAGCTTTGCCTTGACAAAGCTGGGCTTCTTGCCTACGCTCACGGAGAGTATTACGGTCTTGGCAAAAAGCTTGGCACGTTCGGCTACTCAGTAAGGAAAAAGAAAAACAACAAAAATATCAGAAAAGGAAAATAGAGTTATGAAAAAAATTCTCACAGCCGCAGTTGCGCTGGCTGTATGCTATAGGCTCAGACCTATCAAAGCGTACGCATGGAGCGGCACTACTCACGAGGACATTGTGAAAAAATCACTTGCACTTCTGGAAAAGGAGAAAAAGCAGAAGCAGGTGACATTCTATAAAGACTATCACAGCGAGGTACTCAAAGGCTGCACACAGCCTGACGAGGAGAACGATATGGACAAAGGTCATGGCAAGCATTATTACTCCTGCGTTAATCCAAAGGGCAAGGAGCTTCCTGAAACTAACGGCTATTACCGCAACCGCTTTGGTGACCTTGCAGTGAGCGCAAGAACTTGCCTCGAAGAAAACTACACCGCCGCAGTATCTCTTTACAAAAGCGGTGACATAAAAAACGCCATGCGTGTTCTCGGCAGAGCCGCACATTTTATTTCAGACATGGGATGCACTGTTCACGTTGCAAACATGAAATATCAGGACAAGGCAAACAACGTGCATTACGCTTTTGAGAAGCACGTTTCCACCACCTGCACAAGACACACAGCCGACAGCTTCGACAAGCGTCTGCTGAAATACTACGGCAAGGATAACTTTGGCGAGGCTTCAAACAAGCTTGTAAAATACGCAGGCAAGTTCGTTGACACCATTTCTCACCTTGACCCAAGAGCTTTTGATGACGTTGCAAAGAACACTCTGCCGGTCACACAGCAGAATGTCACAGCGCTTCTTCTGAAATTCTATGATGACTGCACCGCTGACGCTGGCAATTACATACTTGACGGCAAGGCTTACACATTCAAAAACGAGATATCAGGTCTTATCCTCACTGTTACTCCTAAGGGATTGCAGCTTGAAAAACCTGACAAGGAGCTTGAACAGAAGCTTACGGTCTGTCTTACAGAGGACGGCACATTCGGTTTAAAGATAGGTGACGGCGGATATGTAAACGCTTCATGCAAGGGCTATGACTATCTGAAAATAGACGGCAAGCCTGTTCAGTTCAGGGTCACTGCTCTGGGAAAAAGACGTTTCAGAATATCCACTGAGTCCACAGACTATGTAAAGGTGCTTGCAAACTCAAAGGGCGGAAAGCTCTCATTTGCTGACCTTGAGCCTGAAAACTCAGCTCAGATTTGGATACTTAACTAAAGATCACAACACAAAAAAAGGCAGACTCATCGTCCGCCTTTTTTTTACTGCAAATTATGTTTGCGTGTTATTATGAAGTTTGTCAACAGGAAATATGCCAAAATATATGCGAACTGATACATTGTCATAAATACCAGACGCAAATTCAAGTTTATATTGCTCTCGTAATACACCGCATGACCCACAAAGAACATATTCCAAAGTGAAAGACCGCCAGCAAAGCTGTTTATAAAAGAGGATATTATATTGCAGCCGAACACTATGCCAAAGCCTGCAAGCACCTTATGTCTGAAACAATTTGAAAGGGAGATAACAAAGTAAAAGAATATCTGCCAGTTGGCAAAAAGTATCAGAGCATAAAGACAAATAAGAAACGAAGTGAGCGGTTCTTCAGCAAAGACATTGCCAAATGCGTTTATAAAATCTCCCACCGAGTCAAGATACTCTGTTGGGTCGATAAGCAAAAGCGAAAGCACAAAAACGATCATGCTTGCCGCCGACCATATAACAGAAGAGATGAACTTTGTGAAAATGTGATAATATGGCTTGACAGGTATTGTCAGCATAAGATAGCCCTCGTCAGTGAAAAGGGTCTTGTGAAAGTTCGTCAGCGATATGGTAAAACCCACAGTGAACAAAGCCCCCACGGCAATACCATAGGCAATGATCACAACAATGAATATCATCAAAAAATTAGGGCTTTTAACGCTCTCACCGTAACGGAGCATAAGAGAAAATATCAGTGCAACTATCATATATCCCAACACAAGAGGGAAAAACTTTCTTGCCGAGCGTTTAAGCTCATATTTCAAAAGCTTGCCTAACATCTGTACACCTCCCTGAAAAGCTGATCCACAGACTTGCCGGTTTCGTTATGGATAGCGTCAACAGATTTATGCAGCCTTAGCATACCATTTTGTATCATCACCACGTCGTCAAGAACAGGTTCGATATCTGCAATAAGGTGGGTGGAAATTACCACAGCCGCCCGCTCGTTGTAATTTGAAATTATGGTGTTGAGGATATAATCTCTTGCCGCAGGATCAACGCCTGCAATTGGCTCATCAAGAAGATAAACGTCAGCCTCACGGCTCATAACAAGACAAAGCTGCACCTTTTCTTTTGTACCCTTTGACATTGTCTTGAACTTTGCCGCAGGGTTTATCCCCAGCCTGTTCATCATATCCTGAGCCTTTGCTACATTGAAATTGCTGTAAAAATCCTGAAAAAACCTAATCATCTCATTTACTTTCATATCGTCAGGTATGAAATTTCTGTCAGGCAGATAGGAAACCACTTTTTTAGTTTCCACGCCAATAGGCATTCCGCATATGAGTATATCCCCTGCCGTAGGTTTTATAAGACCACAGCAAAGCTTGATAAATGTTGTTTTTCCGCTTCCGTTCGGCCCTAGCAGACCGATAATTTTACCCCTCTCCAGCGCAAGGTCAAGATTGCTCAGCGCTGTAAAGCTTCCATACTGCTTTGTAAGCCCATAAGTCTGCAAAACAGTTTCCATGCTGTCCCCTCCTTTGTAGCAAAAAGCAGCAAGACTTTAACACGCCTTGCTGCCGCATTATTATCTTTCTTCACAAATAAGCTTGATCGCAGTTCTTTCCTCACCGTCGATCAAAACGCTTGCAAATGCAGGGATACAAATAAGATCAATGCCCAATGGTGCAAGATAGCCCCTTGCGATCGCTATAGCCTTGATCGCCTGATTGGCTGCGCCTGCGCCCACTGCCTGTACCTCAACTGCACCGCTGTCACGGATAACGCCCGAAACTGCTCCTGCCACCGAATTAGGGACAGACCTTGAAGAAACCTTTAGAATTTCCACTTGAATACCTCCATAAGTAAATTCAAAGAATTTACCCCACTTATTATACTCACTATATTATACTACATACATAATAAAATTTCAAGCTTTATTAATACTTTTCGTTATTATCGCTTAATAACACGCTGTATATTTGTTGCTTTTCCCGATTTTTCATCAAATTTTACCACAACTCCGTTTATAAAGCAATCGTTTGTGCTTTCTGAAAACCTCACAGGGGTGCGATATTTGAACTTATTTATGACTATATCACTGTCCACCCCAAGTACGGAAAGCTCAGGGCCTGTCATTCCAACATCGGTGATATAGGCGGTATGTCCGCCTAAGATCATTTCATCAGCCGTCTGAACATGGGTATGAGTGCCAAGCACAGCAGTGCATCGTTTTTGCAGATAAAAGCCCATAGCCTTTTTCTCAGAAGTTGCCTCCGCATGAAAATCAACGATTATATTAGGCGTATCAATGCTTTCAAGAAGCTTGTCAACATAGTTGAAAGGATTTTCCACTGCTTCCATATACATCGTTCCCATAAGATTTACCACGGCTATCTTACAAGGACACATATCGATATAAGTCACACCATGACCCATAACGCCCTCAGGGTAATTGGCAGGTCTTAAAAGTTGCTCGTTTGTGTCATAAAGCTCCTCAGCCTCACGTCGTCTGAAAGAATGATTTCCTGTCGTTACAACGTCAGCCCCCATGTTAAGAAGCTGTCTGTAAGACTGCGGTGTGATACCATTGCCCTGAGCAGAATTTTCACCGTTCACGACGGTCACATCTATATCATATTCACGCTTCAGCTTATACATTCTGCTTTCAAGAAAATCGCAGCCGCTTTGTCCCACAACATCTCCGATAAAAAGTAAGTTCATTTGCTATCTCCGTTCTATACTGCATTTTACAGTTACCCTTATTATACACTATCCTTACTGCAAAATCAAGCAGACATCACAAAAAAAATCAGACGCTTTTACACGTCTGATTTTCCATATCAATTATCGTCAACTGAAATATCATCAACTATCTCAGGAGTATCCTGGATTTCTGGTGTTTTATCAGGTTCGCCCATGAACTCGCTTTCTGTAAGCTCGCCATTCATAAGCTTCTCGAATGTTGCACCGTCAACCTTTTCATATTTCATAAGATACTTAGCCACAACGTGAAGCTTATCCATATGCTCGTTGAGTATCTTTTCAGCGTCAGTAAATGCACTTTCAATAAGAGTTCTTATCTCATTATCGATCTCAGCCGCAACGTTATCGGAATAGCTTGGCGTATTAGTGTAATCCCTGCCAAGAAATACTTCATGATCGCCCTGACCGTATACAACAGAACCAAGATTGTCACTGAAGCCGTAGCGTGTTACCATGTTTCTAGCTGTGGAAGTAGCTCTCTCAAGGTCATTTGAAGCGCCTGTTGAGATGTCGTCAAGGATCAGCTTTTCAGCAACACGTCCGCCAAGAAGAACCACGATATTTTCGTACATCTCGTTCTTGCTAACATAAGATTTATCCTTGACAGGCAGGCTCATTGTGAAACCGCCAGCCTGACCTCTCGGTATGATAGATACCTGATGAACTTTATCCTGTGATTTGCTGTAGTATGTGCAGAGTGCATGACCGCCCTCGTGATAAGCGGTAAGCTTCTTTTCGTCCTCTGTGATGACCTTAGACTTTTTCTCAGGACCTGCCACAACCTTGATAGAAGCTTCCTCAAGCTCGTCTTTGGTGATAGCCTTTTTATTCTTTCTTGCCGCAAGGAGCGAAGCCTCGTTCACAAGGTTTTCAAGGTCTGCACCTGTGAAGCCCACAGTTGATTTTGCAATAGTTTCAAGGTCAACGTCAGGAGCGAGCGGCTTGTTTCTTGTGTGAACTTTCAGTATAGCTTCTCTGCCCTTAACGTCAGGATAGCCCACAAGTATCTGTCGGTCAAATCTGCCCGGACGAAGAAGTGCAGGGTCAAGTATATCACGTCTGTTTGTTGCAGCCATAACAATAACAGAATCGTTATCCTCAAAGCCGTCCATTTCAACAAGAAGCTGGTTAAGGGTCTGCTCACGCTCGTCATGACCGCCGCCAAGGCCTGCGCCTCTCTGTCTGCCCACTGCGTCGATCTCGTCTATAAAGATGATAGCAGGAGCGTTTTTCTTAGCCTGCTCAAAAAGATCTCTTACTCTTGAAGCACCGACGCCCACGAACATCTCAACGAAGTCAGAACCTGAGATTGAGAAGAATGGAACTTTTGCTTCGCCTGCAACAGCTCTTGCGAGAAGCGTTTTACCTGTACCCGGAGGGCCGAGGAGCAGAACGCCCTTAGGTATTCTCGCACCGATCTCGGTATACTTCTTATTATCACGGAGAAAATCAACGATCTCCTTAAGTTCTTCCTTTTCCTCGTCTGCACCCGCAACATCATCAAAGGTAGCTTTCTTGCTGCTTGGCGCCATTTTGGCATTTGTTTTTCCGAAAGATGACATCTTTCCGCCGCCTGCATTCTTCATCATGAACACAAAGAAGAATATCATAACGCCCAGCATAAGCAGCGTCGGTATCAGATTGAGCCAGAAGCTGTTATCCGATATCGGTATAAGATTATACTGCAAAGGATCGTCTGGATTTTCAGCATTGTATTTCTTACGATAGTTCTCAGCGTCCTCACCGCCAAGGACTTCATTTGCAAACAGTGAAACATTTGGAACTGTATAACTATATACCTTATCCTCGCCCTTGAGCTTATACTTAAGCTGTCCGGAGCCAAGGTCAAGCTCAAACTGTGACACGTTCAGGCTGTCAAACTGTTCCATTATCTCCGAATATTTTTTGTCAGAAGATCTTGTGCTCATGCTTGTTAGCATATAGACCAATCCGCAGATTATGGCAACCGATACCAGCAGATAGATCAACAGGGTCTTTCCATTATTATTGTTTTTCAATCGATCACAACCTTTTGTTCTGTATTATATTTGGCTCCTTATTCGGAAACTATACCGATAAAAGGAAGATTTCTATATCTCTCATCATAATCAAGACCACAGCCAACAACAAATCTGTCCTCGATCTCATAGCATTTGAAATCAGGCGTTATGTCTGCAACACGTCTTGACGGCTTATCAAGCATAACAGCTATCTTAACACTTGGCGCACCCATTGACGCAAACTTCTTTTTTAACTCGCAAAGCGTTCTTCCTGTGTCGAGAATATCCTCAACCAATAAAACGTCCCACTCTCTCAGGTCAAGACCCATAAAATCATGATCTCCTGAAATTGAAACATTTCCTGTTGAGCTTGTGCCAACATAACTCTTTGCAGTAATAAAAGCGATCTGCATATCGTTGTCGATACTTCTTACAAGATCAGCAGTAAACACGAACGCTCCCTTAAGAACGCACACAACAAGAAGCTTTTTTCCTTTATACTCTTCAGTTATCTCTGCTCCAAGCTTTTTCACAGACAATGCAAGCTCTTCCTCAGAATAAAGAACCGATATATTGTTCATTAACTAACAACCTCTCTGATTATATATTATCAATGTGACAGAAAAGTGAAAAAATACAAGTTCACACAAAAAAACTTTTCAGCTTAGGGTGATATTCATCTCACTTTATGGTAAAAGCCAATATTTTAACGGTTTCAGAGTCTATCTTCACCCTTTCAGCCGCACCGCTTCCTTCAACGAAAACAACGCCCTGACTATCTTTTAGGATAACGGCACTGCTCCTGTCCTCAAGTCTGAAGGACTTGTTCACCAGCTTTCGCACATCGCTGTCAAAATCTCTGTTCACTAGGCGTATCTTCTCGCCCTCTCTGCGATTTTCGACAACAATCTCACCCTTTATTTTATCATAATCCAGACAGCAATTTGCAAACTTTTTATGAACATTTGCGATTTTCCCGTCAAATGGATAGATTTTGAACTCTATCTCCCTATTGCCAAACTGATAAACGCCCTCGTCGCTTACCTTAACGCTTCTGAGAGTGCTGTTTTCAAGCATCTCGCCCTTTGCAAAGCTGAGCACACCTTTTGAGCAGACCGCAAAGGCTCCGCCCTTGATGTTCGCCTTGCCCACGTCAAGTATCAGCCTGTCGATATCCTCGATACTGTCATGGCTCACAGTAAGCCCCTCTTTCTCAAGAATGTGCATTATTGCACGTCGGCGTACACTTTCGTGGAGCTGTCTTAGGCACAATGCGTCATAACCCTTTGGCAAGACCGCTTTCTCAAAGGCTTCAAGCCCCTGACTTTCAAGATAATCGCTGTCTGTTCTAAGCCTGTCAGCTGTCATGGAATATGAGCCAAAAAGCGAACTGTTAAGCTCCGCAAGCCTTGGCACAACAAGGTGGCGAATCTTATTTCTGGTATAATCGTCAGTGAGATTTGTGGAGTCAGTAACAAAGTCCTGTCCTCTCTCTTTGAGAAAGCCTTCTATTTCCTGACGAGTACAATTTATAAGCGGTCTTATGATATTTCCCCTCACAGGCGGTATTCCGCAAAGACCTTTCAGACCTGTACCTCTTGCGAGGTTGAATATGGCAGTTTCAAGGCAATCCGAAAGACTGTGTGCTGTGCATATCTTGTCTGCACCTATACTGTCGAAAAAGTCATATCTAAGCTTTCTTGCCCCCTCCTCAGTGGATACAGAATGTTCCTTGCAATAGCCCACAACATCGGCATGAAACACCTTCAGCTCGACCCCAAGCTTCTCGCAAAGCTTTTCACAAAAATGCTGATCTCTGTCGCTTTCCTCCCCACGGAGGTGGTGATTGACATGACAAGCGCATACATCATAGCCCAGCTCATATAAACACAAAAGGAGCGTAACGCTGTCGGCGCCTCCCGAGAGGCACACAAGCAAGCGTTCGCTCTTATTTGCCATATGAAATTTCTCTATGGTAGAAGCTACCTTTACAAGAAAATTATTCATCATCTCTCCTGAAATCAAGACCTCTGAACAGGGTATATTCGCCTATCCAGCCAAGCTGCACCTTATCTGTCTGTCCGTGACGGTTTTTCGCAACTATACACTCAGCCACCGACTTGTCGCCCTCATCGCTGTAGTAAGCGTCACGATATAGGAACATGATGATATCAGCGTCCTGCTCGATAGAACCTGATTCTCGCAGGTCTGAAAGGATAGGTCTTTTATCGTCACGCTTCTCTGAGCTACGGGAAAGCTGTGAAAGTGCGATAACAGGCACATTAAGCTCCTTAGCCATAAGCTTCAAGGAACGTGTTATCTCAGACACCGCCTCAACACGGCTGGCGTTTTTATTTGCTGATTGCATGAGCTGTATGTAGTCGATGACCACAAGTCCAAGATTTCTCATTCTTCTGAGCTTTGCTTTCATCTGCGGCACTGTACAGCCTGCACCGTCATCAAAATATATAGGAAGCTGTGACAGCGTATCTGCCGCACCTGCTATCTTCTCCCAATCGGAAGGCTCAAGATTGCCCGACCTCAGCAGGGTATTATTAACAAGTGCCTCTGAAGCGAGCATACGGGACACGAGCTGTTCCTTACCCATTTCGAGAGAGAATATAACAACATCACGCTTTGTCGCCTTGCAGGTATTCACCGCAATATTAAGCGCAAATGCAGATTTTCCCATTGCAGGACGTGCAGCGATAATGATAAGGTCAGTTCTGTTAAGACCTGTTGTGATTGCGTCAAGCTGGCCAAAGCCTGTCTTTGCTCCAAGATGTTCGCCTGCATCAGGACCTGATATCTCCTGCAAATGCTCGAATGTATCAACGATAACGTCGCTTATTCGTGTAAGACCCTGAACATCTCTGCCCTGTCTTATCTCAAATATAGACTGCTCGGCAGCGTCAAGCTGCGTCTGAGAATCCTCACCGCCGTCATACGCCTTTTCAAGAATCTGATTAGCGGCATTTATAAGCGACCTTACCCTTGCTTTTTCCTCGATTATCTTGCAATAGCTCTCGATATTATCCGTTGACGGCACCATTTCCATAATACCAAGAAGATAATTCTTAGCCATTGCAGACGTTTCAAAAACACCCATTGTGACGGCTTCATTAATTACCGTGATAAGGTCCTCTTTGCTGCCTGTGGTGAACATTCTCATTATTATGGAGAAAAGCTGCTGGTGCTGTGGACGATAAAAGCTTTCAGGCTTTAGTATCTCAATGACCTTCGGAAGCACCGAAGGATCACGAAGAACTCCTCCCAGAACGGCTTCCTCAGCCTCCTGAGAAAAAGGCAGCTCCCTGCCAAGGGTCGCTCCTGTGGTAAGCCCACGGAAATTATCAGCCATGATTACTCCTCAACGACCTTTACTTTAATGCTGCATGATACGCCATGAGTAAGCTTTATCTGTGCAGTATAGTCACCGAAAGCCTTTATCTCGGCTGTAAGATTTATCTTCTTCTTCTCGATAACAACGCCATACTGAGCCTTAAGGCAATCTGAAATAACGTTTGCTGTAACTGCGCCAAAGAGCTTTCCGCCCTGACCTGCCTTAGCCTTTACCAGAACTTCCTTATCCTTTATTTTCTCTGCGATAGCTTTATTGTCGGCTGTTTCAACATCTATCTTGTGCTGAGCGGAAGCCTTTTTGCCTGCAAGGTCATTAAGGTTTTTAGCTGTAGCTTCAAGTGCAAGACCCTTTCCGATAAGAAAATTTCTTGCATATCCGTCTGCAACGTTGATGATATCTCCCTGTTTGCCTGAACCCTTTACATCTTTTAACAAAATAACTTTCATATTATTCACTCTGCCTTTCTTTTTTTATTCCTGCGAATTATTTTCCCAGTATTCGTCAATGGCGTCTGCAAGGCGTTTTCTCGCCTCATTCATTGAACAGTTGAGCTGAGTTGCCGCCATAGTAAGATGACCGCCGCCACCCAAAGACTCCATGACTATCTGCACATTACAAGCACCCATGCTTCGTGCAGAGATATTTATCACACCGTTCGTTTCATAGATAACGAACGAAGCTTTTACACCTGTTATACCAAGCAGCTCGTCTGCCGCCTGTGAAGCCGCTATCCTTATTTCAGAGAAGCTTTCCTCTGTATAAGCCACTGCACACTCTTTATAAAGGTGAGCACTGTTTATAAGCGACGATTTTTGATGATAAGTCTCAATAGAGTTTGCAAAAAGCTTTTTGACAGCTATGGTATCAGCGCCCTTTTTCTTCAAAAATGCTGCCGCTTCAAAAGTACTTACGCCTGTTTTCATAACGAAATTCTTTGTATCCAGCATTATTCCCGCAAGCAGAGCTTCCGCCGCATGGACTGTGATATTGGAATCCTCGCCGAAATACTCGATAAGAGCGGTCACAAGCTCACAGGCTGATGACGCATTCGGCTCTAAGAACGACATTATAGTCGGCTCGATACCGTTCACCATTCTTCTGTGGTGGTCGATAACTACCACATTTTTCGCCCTTGCAAGTATCTCCTTTGACTCCACCAGTGCAGGGTTATGGGTATCAGTTACCACAAGAAGCGTGTTATCGTCAAGTCTTTCAAGACCCTCCTGAGGGGTTATGTAATAATGCTCTGACTCGTTTTCATTTATATAATTTATAAGCGTTTTCGACAAATTCTGCTCAGGGTCTACCACAACGTAAGCTTCTTTTACCATGTTTCTGATAGCACAGCAGAAGCCTGTTGCAGAGCCTACGCTGTCAAGATCGCCAAATCGGTGACCCATTATGAGCACCTTATCGTGGTTGCAGATAAGCTCCAGCATAGCCTTTGCCACCATACGGATACGGGTCTTATTGTTCTTGTCAGGTGCAGAAGAAATGCCGCCGAAGAACTTGAACTCACCGTCCTCCTTGACAGCCGCCTGATCTCCGCCACGTCCAAGACACATTTCGAGAGCCTGCTTTGCAAACTTCTCGCTCTCCGCAAGGTTTGCACCATCTCTGCCCACACCTATGGACAATGTAAGGTTAGAACGCTCGCCAACGGCTATTTTTCTTGCCTGCTCGAGTATCTTAAATCTCTGCTCGATTATAGGTGCAAGGTGACGTTCCTCCATATAAACATAGAACTTGTCGCTTGCTACTTTCTTTGACACCGCAGTAGTATTCTCCAAAAATTCCTCTATGAGCTTTTCTATCTCAACAACAACGTGAGCTTTTTCGCTCTCTCTGATATTTGACATAAGCTCGTCAAAATTATCGATAGTTATGATTATTACCGCTTTGTGGGACATTCTGAACTCATATTCAAGCTCTACATAATCGGTAACGTCATTGAAATAGACCATTGAAAGCTCACCGTTCACATCGGTGTGTATAGCCTTCGCCTTATAAAAATGGGCGTTTATGCACACAAGGTCGCCGTCAGAGGAATATATCTTGTCCATATCAATGTTCATAAGCTCAGTGAGGTCGATTCCGTAAGCCTCTTCCTCAGAGTAGACCTGTCTGCCAAAAAGTCTGTTATACCACACGATGACGTTTTCGCTGTCGATTATTATAGCAGGAGCAGGAAAATTCAGGAGAGAATCTCTCTCCGTCTTTGAGATCATCGTGGAAAGCTTTGCCACATACTTACGAGTGTGATTGTGGAAAACCACTTCTTCAAGCACCCACAATACAGCCGCCGCCACAGACACTAGGATAAGCACACTGCCCGACTCTCTGTGAGACGGAGTAGAATGCAGCATAAAAGCGCCTATAAGTGACGAAAGCATGGTAACGCACACTGTTATTCTTATTATGATCTGTAATCCGTTGTTACTTTTCATTTTAAAGCTCCTGCATTTCTATAAACAGCCGCACTGTTGTCAGGCGGTCATAATTCCATTATTATTGGCAAAATCATAGGACTTCTCTTTGTCTTTGTGAAGATAAAGTCCGAAAGATTATCCTTCATTCTGCCCTTTATGGTATTCCAATCCTTCATATTCCTATCAAGACAATCCTGAAGTGTTTCGGTAAGAAGCTTCTGAGCTTCAGTCATAAGCTCCTCGCTCTCTCTTACATACACAAAGCCTCTTGAAACCACGTCAGGCCCTGCAAGTATATCTCCCGAAGCCCTGTCGATAGTTGCCACGGCAATGATAAGTCCATCCTGAGCAAGATGTTTTCTGTCACGGAGAACTATTGCGCCAACGTCGCCGACGCCAAGACCGTCCACAAGTACCTTGCCCGCAGGCACTTGTCCTGTTATCTTCATGTCAACGCCGTCTGTTTCGATAACGTTGCCTATATCAGCAATGATTATATTGCTCTCAGGGATTCCCACAGAAAGCGCTGTATCTCTGTGCTTCATAAGATGTTTATACTCACCATGTACAGGGATAAAGAACTTTGGCTTTGTGATAGAAAGCAACAATTTCTGCTCTTCCTGACAAGCGTGTCCTGAAACGTGTACCTCGTACATTGACTCATATATTACCTCTGCACCCAATCTCATAAGGTCGTTTACTACCTTTGTGACATACTTTTCATTGCCGGGGATAGGATTAGCCGAGATTATGATAAAGTCCATAGGAGTGATAGTAACGTTTCTATGCTCGTTTGCCGACATTCTTGTAAGCGCCGACATAGGCTCGCCCTGACTTCCCGTTGTGACGATGACCATTTTTTCAGGTGCATATCTCGATATAGTGTCGATATCCACAAGCACACCGTCAGGCACTTTAAGATAGCCAAGCTCGATGCCCTTTGAGATAACATTCACCATACTTCTGCCTGACACAGCCACTTTTCTGCCATGTGTGACAGCGTTATTTATTATCTGCTGAACTCTGTGAACGTTTGAAGCGAAAGTGGCAATGATTATCCTCTTGCCCTCAGCCTTGTTGAAAAGCTTCACAAAGCTTTCGCCAACCTTGCGCTCGCTCATGGTATAGCCGGGTCTTTCAGCGTTTGTAGAGTCAGCCATAAGAGCCAAAACGCCCTTGTTTCCAAGCTCTGCAAATCTAGGCAGGTCGATTATACCGCCCTCGATAGGTGTATAGTCTACCTTGAAGTCGCCAGTATGGATAAGCACACCAGCAGGGGTATGGATAGCCATTCCCACGGCATCAGGGATAGAGTGATTTACTCTTATAAACTCCACCGCCATACAGCCAAGCTTAACTGTCTGTCTTGGCGTTACAACGTTGAGTTTTACAGTTCCTAGAAGTCCATGCTCTTTCAGCTTGCCCTCAACAAGACCAAGGGTAAGCCTTGTGCCGTAAACAGGCACGTTGAATTTTTTCAGAAAATACGGCAGACCGCCTATATGATCCTCATGACCATGTGTAAGCACAACGCCCCTGAGCTTTTCCTGATTTTTCTCGACGTATGAGAAATCAGGGATAACGATATCAACGCCCGGCATTTCACTGTCAGGGAATGCCAGACCGCAGTCGATAACGAACATATCGTTTGAACACTCGATAACGGTGAAATTCTTTCCTATCTCGTTAAGACCGCCAAGAGGGATTATCTTCACAGGCGTTCTTCTTACAGGCTCTTTCACTCTGTTCGCCGCAGGTCTTGGACGTCTTTGCTGAGTATTCTGCGGTTTTCTCTGTGGAGTTTCATTTCTCGGCTGAAGCGTTTTTTTCACACTGCCCGAAGCTCTCTGACTTTTTACACGGTCAAGCTCTTTTGAAGCCTGAGCCAGAGGTATCTCGCTCTTATTCTGTTTTTTTCTGAAAAAACGTTTTTGTGTAGGATTTTTTACTGTGTTGTTCTTTTCGTTCATAAAATAATGTACTTTGCCCTGCTGTACTCCGCTTTTAAGCCTTCAAAGGCACAAAATGCCGCAAAAAAGCAGCACAAACATACGGCAGGAGCAATTATCTCCTTCCTGCTGCATTTTATCATGCTCAAATAATATTCGATTTTTCCGTTTAGATTCAATATACCGCTGCGTTTGGGCTTTATTATCATGTGCTGTCAAAAACGCTTAAAGCCTCAAAGAAAGACAAAATGATGTGATGAACGCAGTTTAAATACAGCGGCATGAGCCGCCTTTGTCCGAACAAAAATATCTGATTATATTGTACTCCATTTTCGCCCCAATGTCAATAGCAATTTATTACATTTATCTAAATATGCCCTTTATCCTGCTTGTTATATCCTCGCAAAAGGCAGCCGCCTGCTCGCAGCTCACACTTTCTGCAAACACTGTTATACCTTTTTTATCCCTCAGCGGTCTGATAACTGCATGGGTCTTGCCCATTGTTATCTCACCCTCTGCCGAACAGCCAAGCTCTGAAAATATCTTTTCCTTGTTTTCACGGCTCATTGTTATGCCCACAAATCGGCTTGAAGTGTATGCGTCAGGCACATCACAGAGAGCTTTTTGCAGCGTTATCCCCTGCTCTGACAGATAAGACGTCACCGCTGACGCAAGGTAAAGTCCGTCATAGGCAAACATATTATGGGTCGAAACGGCAACGTCCTTTGCTATGTCAGCATTGTTTTCGTATCGGTAAAGCCTGCCACAGTGGTCTTCAGCAGCGGCATCGGCAATAGAGGGGAAATTCTCAGGCAATGCCACCGCAAGCCCCTTTTCAAAGCACACCCCTGCATACATTGCCACCAGCTTTTCCCACATGACATAACTTGTTTTCTCACTGTAAGCTGATACTTTTGTGCCGTCTGCGGAAAGATTGAATATTATACGCTCTCCGTCTATATCGTTCCTGACGTGAAAGAGTCTGTCGGCAAGGGTCGCCTTTTTAACATCATATGTGCGGATATCCACATTTACGCCTTTAAATCGGTCAGGGAGTATTTTTTCAAGCTCTGCGACGTATATCTCCCTCACCGCTGAAAAATCTGTCACACAACCCGTCTGAGAAAGCCCCACACTGCGATAAGCTCTGTCGTCAGCTATGCTTCCAATGCGGTCAAGAAGCTTTTCATCAGGCAACATTCCCCCAGCCGAAATAAGCCTTGCATGACCTGAAATGTTTGCGCCTATGAGTATGCCGAATTCTCCGCCAAATCTGTTCACAGCATAAGAAAGCTCTGAAATGCCTGCTCTGCCTATACTGTACACGTTCACTCCAGCCTGACATATGCCGCAGTCAAGGGCTTGTTTGAGCAAAAGGCTTTCGTCAGAGCCATAGGCTGTCACTATACTTCTCCCTTTTTTTGCGGCGCTTGCGGCACACAGTCCAAAAAGCATAGCCTTTTGCACTGTGGCTTCACCGCCCCACAAACTGCACTCGCCGTTTTCGTCTATGACAAGTCGGCTGTCAGATGATCTTTTCACGTTTTCATAAAGCCTTGCGCCCTCTTCAACATTTTTTCCAGACCATATGCCCACGCCTTTTTCAATGACGGCTTCACTTGCGATATGAGCCTTTTCGCCTATGACGGAATATTCACCGCACTTCACACCGCTGTCAAGGACAGCCCCACGGCACACCACTGCACTGTTTATATCACAGCGTTCAGATATCACAGAGCTTATGCCAACATATCCGTTCACCTTGCCGCCCTTTACAACAGCGTTATTGTCTATGACGCTTCCGCTTTCTATGACAGACCCTGACATGACAGAAACGTTCTCTCCTATATAAACAGGCTCACCTATTGCCGCACCGCTGAAATTATTTTCCGTCAGCCTTTGTGACATATTTTTGTTGTAAAGCATATGCCTTTGACAATCAAGAAAAGCCTCAGGCGTGGTTATCCTTTTATAATAACCTTTTCCGTCAAGCAGGACAGCTTCGCCACTTTTCACAGCCTCGGGTATAATATCCTCCGTCATATCCGTAGGCTTTTCAGGATTAAAACTATCAAAAAGCTCTCTTTTCAATATATATATGCCAGCAGGTTTGTTTTCAGTATCATAAGCCAGAGCCGTACAAAAGGTATCGTGGCTCAAATGAACTTTTATAATCTCATCAAGAGGGTGAGTGCAGATACAGTTACATTCCACGGCAAGAATTTCTGTTTCATCGCACATTGCTGTTCTAACAGCCTGCGCAGTGCTTTTGCCTGCGGTGTTTATCATATGGAGCTTTATCTTACCTGAGTATTTTTCGTCAAGAAGCCTTTCTACCTGTTCAGAGCCATAGCCCACTGCAAGGACAGCTTCTTCAAAGCCTGCTTTCTCCAGCATTTCAAGAGTAAAAAGCAAAATTTCTTTTCCGCATAATCTCAGAAGAGCCGCAGGTCGCCTGTCTGTCATGGGCATCAATCTTTCTCCACGTCCTCCGCATAAAACAACAGCTTTCATATATGTTCCTCCGTTCATAATATTTGATTTAATGTATTATTGGAAAACATACCCACTGTTATTCATGTGAAAAAAATTTGCCGCCGCCCTTTTCAAGATAGAAAAAATATGCTATAATGTAGGATGCGGCATAAAAGAAATTTTACGGAGGTGTATATAATGGAGCAGTTTACGGCTCTTAAAAGAAAAGCACTTGAAAAATATTTTTCACGAATGAACGACCAACAGCGCAAGGCTGTGTTCAAAATAAAAGGACCTCTCCTTATACTGGCAGGAGCAGGAAGCGGCAAGACCACTGTTTTGGTAAACCGCATCGCAAACATGATATACTTCGGCAACGCATACAACACAGAGCAGACCTACGGCACGCCCTCTGAGCAGGACATACAGTTTCTCAAAGACTACATTGACGGCAAGACAAATGACGCTTCTACCCTCGCAGACATTGTGGCATATGACTGCATAAAGCCGTGGAGCATACTTGCTATCACGTTCACAAACAAGGCGGCAGGCGAGCTTAAAGAACGTCTTGCAGGAATGTTGGGAGAGGCAGGTCAAGGCATAACAGCGGCGACTTTCCACTCCGCCTGCGCAAGGATACTCAGGCGTGAATGTGACAAGCTTGGATTTTCAAGCAGTTTCACCATTTATGATTCTGACGATTCTCAGAGAACTGTAAAAAGCATATTGAGAGAGCTTGGCATATCCGAGAAGATGTTTCCACCGAGAACGATACTCAGCGAGATATCCCACGCTAAAGACCTGCTCCAAGAGCCTGATGAATACATCGCCTCAGCCGCAGGAGATTATCGTAATCTGACCATAGGCAAGGTATACAAGCACTATCAGAAGAAGCTCAAAGCCGCAAACGCTATGGACTTCGACGACATGATCTGCCACACAGTCAAGCTTTTTGAGCAGTTTCCTGACGTCCTCGACCACTATCAGAACTTATATAAATATATAATGGTAGACGAGTATCAGGACACCAACAAGGCTCAGTTCAGACTTGTTTCGCTGCTGTCACAGAAGTATAACAATCTGTGCGTTGTGGGTGATGACGACCAGAGTATCTATAAGTTCCGTGGTGCGACTATCGAGAACATCCTCAACTTCGAGGAGCAGTTCGACTGCAATGCTGACACTGATGTTATAAAGCTTGAACAGAATTACCGCTCGACCCAGAACATTCTTAACTGCGCAAACCAGCTTATAAGCAACAATCAGGGCAGAAAGGGCAAAAATCTGTGGACAGCTTCGGGTGACGGTGAAAAGGTAACAGTATACAAGGCTTCAAGCGAGCGCAGTGAAGCAAAATTCGTGGCTGACACCATTCTTGAGGACATAAACAAGGGCAGAAAATACAACGACCATGCCATTCTCTACCGAATGAACGCACAATCGAACGCTTTGGAGCAGACGTTCATACAAAGTGGAATACCATATAAAATAATAGGCGGTCTGAAATTCTATGACAGAAAGGAAATAAAGGATATCCTCGCTTATCTTTCTGTTATAAACAACCATTTCGACTTTCTCCGTCTGAGAAGAATAATCAACGAGCCGAAACGTGGTATCGGTGAAGCCACTGTAAACGCTCTTGAGCAGATAACCTCAGACCTTGGGGATTCACCTATTCACATCATGCAGGAAGCCGATATGCTTGCACCCCTTGTGAAGCGTTCAAAACAGCTTATGCCTGTGGGCGATATGCTCTCAGAGCTTACTGAGCTTTCTGACACTCTGCCACTTGCGGAGCTTTTGGACAAGCTTCTTGATATGACAGGCTACAAGCGTCATCTTGAAATGCAGGGCGACGAGGGTCTGACACGTCTTGAAAACATCAACGAGCTTAAATCCACCATGTCAAGCTATGAGGAAAATGCTGACGAGCCGTCACTTTCGGGATTTTTGGAGGAGATATCACTTTACACTGACGTTGACAATCTCGACTCTGACGCTGACTATGTTGTGCTTATGACAATGCACTCTGCAAAGGGTCTTGAGTTCCCCATAGTTTTTGTTGTGGGCATGGAGGACAATATCTTCCCATCATCAAGAAGTCTTGAATCAGAAGCTGACACGGAAGAGGAACGCAGACTTGCCTATGTTGCGGTGACACGAGCAAAGGAAAAGCTTTATCTTACCCACGCAGAGGAGCGTATGCTCTATGGTCGTACTGACAGAAACAGGATATCACGCTTTATAAAAGAGCTTCCTGCCGATTGCATAGAAAAGCAAGCCGAGGAAACAAAGGCTTCACCTTATCTCAACGGCTATGAAAAGCCTCACAGCATGAGCCTGCAACAGCAATTGGCTCAGCGAAAGGCTGATAAGAGCAATTTTTCTGTTAATACTGAAACTTTCGCACCAGGCGACAGAGTTTTGCACAAGATATTCGGTGAAGGCACTGTTTTAAGCTCAAAACCTATGGCTAACGATACTCTTGTTGAGATAGCATTCGATAATCGTGGCACAAAGAAGATAATGGCAAATTACACGAAGATAAAAAAGATATAAAGATATAAAATAGAAAGATCCGCAGGGCGAAACAAAACGCTCTGCGGATCTTTTGCAATATAAAAGCCGTACACCAAAAAATGTACGGCATATTTTATGTATCAGATAACATCGTCTTCCTGATTTGGAATATTAAGCTGTTTCTTTGGAACACGCTTGATAGGATCATAGACCCACTTCTTACAGCTATAATCAGCGTCTACCAGACCCTGCTTCTCACAAAGGACCTTATTTCCTTCTCTTGATCTGTTGCCGAAAAGGCAGTAAGAACATGACGGTGAAATTCTGTTACCAAAATAGCTCTTCTTTGCCATGATTTATACAACTCCTTTAAGATAAGTTAATCTTTTTTCATTTGTTATTAATTATATCATACTGTTTTAGAAAATGCTAGTCTTTTCTTCAAAGTTAGTAATAAAATCATCATAATCAAGCAAAATGAGGGAACAAAATTGTTCACTTTGACGAATTTAACATTATTTGTAACAGAAGTCAAAACTGAATCAGGAATAAAGAAAGGATAGATAAAACGGCATATGACAGCAGACAAAAAGGCTGATGTCAAACGTGAGATAAAAAACGGCACAAGGGAGAAATCCACGCCAAGTGCAGATATTTGTATAATCACACACAAACCACCGAAGGAGCAGACAGCAGCTATAAATGGCAGAAGATAAAATGGACTTCCCGAAAGCTCAGTGAGAGAGGTTATTTCAAGACAGCTTTTCACAAGCACAAGCTCGTTTTCTGACAGTGAAAACGCATTTTTCAGAAAGCTGAACGCTCCGCAGTATTCAAGAGAGGACATAAACGCTCCGAAAAAGACTATCATAACGCAGATAACAAAAAGCGACTTTCCTGCCGAGATAACGCTGTCGGTGAACATTCTGCCGTCAAGTCTGAAAGTCGGCTTTGATGTTTTCTTATCCTCATTTATAGCTCTGCCAAGAACAAGTGCAGTGAGAAAATTTGCCACTAGTATGGATACGAACACTGCAATGCCTGCTCCTGTACAACCAAACACCGCAAGACCCACTGTACCAGAATAGAAGGCAGGCCCTCCACAGCAGCAAAAGCAGGACATTATCTTTGCAGTACGCTGGGATATTATCTTTCTCTGACACAGATCTGAAAGAAGCTTTACTCCCACAGGATAGCCGGCGGTATTGCCAAGAAGAAATACAAAGAAAAGCTGAGGCGGTATGCCAATTATAAATCTCGATATAGGATAAAAAGGCATTGAAACGCAGTAGTAAAGCCCACTTGAAACAAGTATCTGCGACAGCGCCATAAAAACAAACAGCGACGGGATTATGATATTCATACAGCGGTCAACGGCTTCGGAGATACCAAGCTTTACGCTCTCGCCCCCTGATATGGTGATAATGCAGAACCATATGACCACCCCCGCAAGTATGTATACGCAAAGCTCCTTTGCAAGTCTTTTCAACATTTTTATTACCTCCCTACTTTTACTTTTTAAGTATATGTCAGTCTGTCTAATAATATAATTAAGCATAAGACAATGAACGGAGGACGCAAAAATGAAGAAGATACCATTTTTAAGCTTTTTCGGCATGACAAAAGAATTGACCGCACTAAGCTCATACATAAGCATAACTGATGACAGAGCCGCCGTTATCGAAAACTGCAAGCAGATAGTGGAGTGCAGTGAGATAATGGCAAAGGTGCTGACAGGCTCTTTTGAGATAGAGATATGGGGCAGCGGACTAACAATGTCAAATTTCTGCTCCGACAGCGTGGAGATAAGAGGAAAAATAGAGTCGGTCAAGCTTGTGTCAAGAAGTATCAGGGAGAGAGGATAATGATTTTCGGTTATATAGATTATGTTATCACAGGGGACAGCTTCACCAAGTTTTTCCGCAGGATAATGTCAAAAAAGCTTCCAGTTAGCAAAATGTGTGAAAAGAACGGAAAGCTCACTTTGCGTATGCCTGCGGAACACTGCAAGGCACTTGAAAGACTATGCGATGAACTTGGGCTTGAATACACCGCCACAAAACGTCACGGAAGCTTTGTTCTTGCAAAACGTTTTTTGGGAAGAGGAGGACTTGTCATAGGTACTGCGGCTGTCATGCTTTCGTGCTTCTATCTATCAAACGTGGTGGTGAGGTTTGACATACTCAGTGATGATGAAAATATCAGAAAAGGCGTTATGTCGGTGCTTAAAGAGGAGGGCGTTGAAACCGGCACTTATATACCAAGCATTGATCTCATAGTCACAGAACGTGCGTTAAAGCAAAAAGTGGAGGGCATATCATGGGCAGGCATAACACGCAAGGGGGACACGCTGATAATCGACGTTATCGAAACTGAGGGTGACACAAAGCGTGAGTCAAACCGCTATCCCTCAAATCTTGTTGCCTGCGAAAACGGAGTTATCGAAAAAATCGAGGTTTATGACGGACAGCTAAAGATACCTGTGGGAAGTGGTGTGACAAAGGGCGATATCGTTGTAGGCGGTGAGATCATCACATCAAAATCAAGCTGGATAGACGGCAAGGAAAACGTTGAAACAAAGACAAGCTATGCACGCTCAAAGGGTAAGATACTAGGCACTTTTGAGCGCACTGTCACATTCACACAGCCCTTCGAGGACAAGGCAGAAAAGACGACAGGAAAGAGAGATACAAAGCGTTTTTTCACTGTGTTTGACGCTGATATCCCTCTTTTTTTCTCAAAGCCTGAGGGTTACTGGAAAAATGAGCAGAGATATTCTCCTCTGTCGCTTTTCGGGTTTGAAATGCCTTTTGGCATAACCACCTGCGAACTTGAAGAATATAAATTTTCACAAGACACCCTGACAGAACAGCAGGCACTTGACGCCGTTCATGAAAAGGCGTATTTATATGAGGAAAATTTTCTCTCAGACTATGAGATAAAAGACCGGCAAGTGGAGGATAATGTGACAGAAAACGGAGTAACCGCTACTGTAACATACACCCTATATGGCGAGCTTTGCAGAGAGGTGGAATTTTTTATTAAGAAATGATCAAAAAGTGTGAAAAGGTGCATAAAAAAAGTGTTAAATCTTACTGAGATTGTTGCAATCAGAGGAAAAATGTGATATAATAACTTTGTATAATAGGTATATCAGAACAAAAATAGAGGAAGTTGTGCTAATGGCGGAAAAACTTATCAGCGTGGACAGAATGGAAACTGTACTCAGCCTTTTCGGCAATTATGACGAGAATGTTAATCTTATCCAAAAAGAGTATAATGTTGTAATTCTCGGCAGAGGTGACGATATCAAGATAACAGGCGATGAGGAGAACGTATTTAACGCCTCGGAAGCTATAAATAGCCTTATTGCTCTTATCAACAAGGGCGAGGCTATCACTGAGCAGACTATAAGATATGTTTTCACACTTGTGCGTGAGGGCAAGCAGTATGAGATAAAGCATATGTCTGATGACGGCGTGTGCGTAACGGTGAGCGGAAAGCTCGTAAAGCCGAAAACTCTCGGTCAGAAAAGATATGTTGAAGCAATAAGGAAAAAGACTATCGTCATGGGCATTGGTCCTGCGGGAACGGGCAAGACTTATCTTGCGGTGGCAATGGCGGTAAAAGCTTTCAAGGCGCACGAGGTAGAGAAAATAATTCTCACACGTCCTGCGGTTGAAGCAGGAGAAAAGCTGGGCTTTCTTCCGGGCGACCTGCAATGTAAGGTAGACCCATATCTCAGACCGCTTTATGACGCACTTTTTGAAATGCTCGGTCCTGACACTTTCGCTAAACAGCAGGAGCGTGGCTGTATCGAAGTCGCTCCGCTGGCATACATGAGAGGACGTACTCTTGACGATTCTTTCATTATCCTTGATGAAGCGCAGAACACCACTCACGAGCAGATGAAGATGTTCCTTACACGTCTTGGATTCAACTCAAAGATAGTCATAACAGGCGATATAACGCAGATAGACCTGCCTGACCAGAGAAAGTCAGGACTTATTCAGGCAATGAACGTACTCAAAGGCATTGACGATATATCGATAAACAGATTTACCGACAAGGACGTTGTCCGTCACAAGCTTGTGCAGGACATAATCCTTGCTTATGAAAAATATAACAAAAAAGGAATGTGAAAAAGTAATGGGCAAGGTAAAAGTAATGATAACCAACAACCAGACAGAGGTAAAGATACCAGTTGGCATAAGGCTTCTTGTAAGACGCTGTTGCCATGCTGTATTGGAATATGAGGGCCACAATGATGATTTTGAAGTTTCTGTATCTTTTGTGAATGACGAGCAGATACATGAGCTTAACAAGGAGCATAGAAACATAGACCGCTCAACAGACGTGCTGAGCTTTCCTCTTGGCGAGAACGGTGATTTTGACATGAACCACGAAACAGGCGCTTACCTGCTGGGAGATATAGTCATAAGCCTTGAAACTGCTTACCGTCAGGCTGAGATATATGGACACTCTCTTGAAAGAGAGATAGGCTTTTTGACAGTACATTCAATGCTTCATCTCCTTGGCTATGACCATGAAGAAAGCAATCTTCAGGAGAGGATAATGCGTGAAAAGGAAGAAGCTATACTTGGCAATCTGGGCATATCCCGTGACGCCACTTTCTTAGGCGAGCATGAACACAGGTAAAACAGGGATAGGACGTTTCTTCAAGGGCTTTGTTTATGCCTTTGAGGGCATTGTGAGCTGTATAAAAACAGAGCGCAATATGCGTTTTCACGTTGGCATTGCATTGCTTGTGATACTGCTAATGCGATTTTACGGGCTTAGCGCCGCCGAAACTGCCGCAGTTTATATCTGCATAGGGCTTGTTATTTCACTAGAGCTTGTGAACACGGCTGTTGAAGCCGCTGTGGATATGGCGTGTAAAGATAAAAACCCCCTTGCTAAAAAGGCTAAAGACTGTGCGGCAGGGGCTGTTCTCATTGCGGCGGTAGCTTCTGTGGCTGTGGGAATAAGGATATTCTGGGACCATTATGCTTTTTTGGCTATAGCCTCTTATTTTGCAAGAAACATATGGCTAGGGATAGCTTTAGCCGCAGGTGTGATACTGTGGCTCGTATGGGTGTTCAAAACACCTGCTGACAAAGATAAAAAAGATAAGGAAAAAAATATATGAACAAGAAAAATGCAAATTCAAAAAATGCGTTCGTCACCATTGTTGGACGTGCGAACGCAGGCAAATCCTCATTGCTAAACGCACTTGTGGGCGAAAAGATAGCCGCAGTGAGCGACAAGCCGCAGACAACAAGAACAAAGATAACAGGTGTTCTCACAAAGGGAGAAACACAGTTCGTTTTCATGGACACACCCGGTATGCACAAGGCTAAAAACAAGCTTTCCGAGCATATGCTCAACGCTGTGAACGAGTCTGTTGCAGGAGTTGACCTTATTATCCTTATGGCTGACTGCACAAAGAAAATATCCGAAAACGAGCGTGAGCTTGTAAAGGGCTTCAAGACAGGCAAGACTAAGGTGATACTTGTGCTCAACAAGATAGATCTTCTTGAAAACAAAGAGGATCTTATCGCAGTGATAGCAGAGTATTCAAAGCTTTTTGATTTTATAGATATCGTACCAGTGAGCGTTCTTGAAAAGGACGGCCTTGATATTATTATGGAAGATCTTGAAATGAATGCTGTGGAGGGTCCGCACTACTTCCCTGATGATAAATTCACAGACCAGCCAGAAAAGGTCATAATGGCTGAGATAATAAGAGAAAAGGCACTCAATAACCTTAATGACGAAGTTCCTCACGGCATAGCTGTGACTATCGAACATCTTAACGAGCGTGAAAATAGAAACGGTGAAGCTATACTTGACGTTACCGCTACTATTTACTGTGAGAGAGAGTCACACAAGGGTATACTTATCGGAAAAGGCGGCTCTATGCTTAGAAAGATAGGTCAGGAAGCAAGAGCTGACCTTGAAGATTTCTTCCAGATAAAAGTAAATCTCCAGTGCTGGGTCAAGGTAAAAGAGGGCTGGAGAAATCGTGAGGGCATGATAAAGAATTTCGGTTTGGAATAAAGGCAACATATTTTTCCGCTTATAATGACCGCCAAAAAAGCTGATAATATCAGTAAGGCGGTGAATATCATGACTTTATGGGACAAGTTCTTTGAAAGCGGCAGGATAGAGGATTATCTCACATATGCCGCACACAGAAAAGAGGATACTGACAATGCTGACCTTTATGGGACTGATACTGAGGGAAAATGACAGGGGCGAAACAAGCAAATCCGTCACTGTCCTCACAGCAGAGCGTGGAGTCATAGATATATTTGTTCGTGGTGGCAGGAAAAGCACGAAAAATGCGTCATCAACGCAGCTTTTTGCATACTCTAAGCTGTGCGTTGAGGAAAAGAAGAACGCTAAAGACCAATCAGTGTTTTTTCTCAACAGCAGTGAATCAGAGAAGCTTTTTTACAACATCAGGCTCGACCCTAAAAAAACGGCTCTTGCCTCTTACTTTTCTGAGCTTCTCATGTATATACGAACAGAGGAAAGTGGCTGTGACGAGATAATGCGGCTGACGCTGAACACACTTTATTTTCTCGATAAGGGCAACAGGGATAACGAACTTCTCAAATCTATATTTGAGTTTCGTCTGCTGTGCGAAGCAGGATTAAGGCCTGCGCTTCTTGGCTGTTCGGTTTGCATGGCGTATGAAGCTGACATTATGCACTTCAATCTGTCAACAGGGGTCTTGGAGTGTGACAAGTGCTGTTACAATCCTGACAGCATTTACGATATTGAATTAGACAGGACTATGCTATACATAGTCCGATTTATTGCACTGACGGAATATGAGCGGCTTTTTGCTTTTAAGATAAGCGAAAGATATCAGAAAAAACTGACGGCTTTTACAGAGCGGTTTGTTAGATATAATCTGAAAGGCAAGTTTCCGTCACTTGATTTTTACAGACTTTTGTAGGCATTGCGTAGCTTTGCCTATTGTCATATTTTGAGGTATATATAATGGACGAAAGATTTTATGATTCGCTGGAGCTGAACAAAATTCTTGAAATGCTTTCAAAAGAATGCTCCAACGAAAAAACGAAAAAAATGGCTTTGGGGATAAAGCCTTGTTCTGATCTTTACACGGTCAAGAAAGAAACAGGCAAGACCGCCGAAGCACTTGAACTCAGCGTGAGATACGGCACGCCGAATTTCTACAACATAAACGACGTATCAACTTACATCAAAAGAGCCGAAGCAGGCGGTGTGCTTTCTCTTGGAGAACTTATCCAGATAAGACGCTTGCTTGCGCAGACCTATGAGCTTCACCACTGGTATGAGCAGTGTGAGAACAAGGACACTTCCCTTTCATATCTCTTTGAAATGCTCTATCCAAACAAATATCTGCAGCAGCGACTTGAAACGGCTATCATAGATGAAACAAAGCTTTCTGACGACGCAAGTGCGGAGCTGAGAAGCATAAGACAGAAGATAACACGTTCAGGGCTTAAGATAAGAGAGACCCTTGACAAGATGATAAAATCCCCAAGCACTCAGAAATATTTGCAGGAGAGCATTGTCACAATGCGTGACGGACGCTTCGTTCTTCCGGTAAAGACTGAGTTCAAGGGCAATGTCAGCGGTCTTGTTCATGACACCTCCGCAACAGGCTCAACCCTTTTTATCGAGCCTATGTCAGTTGTGGAAGCCAACAACGATATCCGCATTTTGCAGGGTCAGGAGCAGGACGAGATACACAGGATAATCGCTGAATTTTCCATGGAATGTGCCGAAATGAAAGACCAGCTCATTTCAAACTACAATGCGGTAACAGAGCTTAACCTTTATTTTGCAAAGGCAAACCTCGGTGCAAAAATGAGAGCAATGCTCCCTGAGATATCCAATGACGGTGTTATCGTGCTGAACAAGGCACGTCACCCTCTTATCGACCCCAAAAAGGTCGTGCCTATAAACTTTTCTATTGGCACTGACTATCACTCCCTGATAATAACAGGTCCTAACACGGGCGGTAAAACAGTTGTGCTTAAAACTGTGGGTCTGCTCACGCTTATGACAATGTGCGGTCTGCTTATCCCTGCGTCAGACGGAAGCAGGATATCTGTATATAAAAACGTGCTTGTTGATATCGGCGACCAGCAGTCTATAGAAAACAATCTGTCTACATTCTCTTCTCACATAGGCAGAGTAAAGACCATACTTGACGAAGCGGACAGTGAAAGCCTTGTGCTTCTTGACGAGCTTGGTTCAGGCACTGACCCTGTGGAGGGTGCTGCACTGGCGGTGGCTATAATCGAACGCATAAGGATATTCGGTGCGACGCTTGTTACAACTACTCACTATCAGGAGCTTAAAATGTACGCTATCGACACCCCTGACGTTGAGAACGCTTCATGCGAGTTTGACGTGCAGACTTTGCACCCGACATACAGGCTTATCATAGGCTCACCCGGTAAGTCCAACGCTTTTGCTATCTCTGAAAGTCTTGGTATCGACAAGGATATAATCAAGTACGCTGAGTCGCTTATTTCTGAGGATAACAGAAAGTTTGAAACTATCATAGACAATCTTGAACGCACAAGAATACAGCTTGAAGAAAACAACAGGCTTGCGGAGAAATACCGTGCCGAAAGCGAGGCTCTCAGAAAAGAGCTTGCAGAGCAGAAAGAAAAATTCTACGACCAGAAAGAAGCCGAGCTTGAAAAGGCAAGACGTGAGGCTCAGCAGATCGTAAATCGTGTTCAGCGTGAGTCGCAGGCGCTTGTTGACGAACTTGACAAGCTGAGAAAAGAGAAAGAAAATCCAAACTTCACTCAGAAAGCCATTGACGCAAGGCACAAGCAGAAGTCCACAATGAACAAGCTATACAGCGAGGCTAACCCTGTTTCTGAAAGCAGGAACGAGGGATATGTGCTGCCAAGACCACTGAAAAAGGGCGACAACGTGCTTATCGTTGACACAAACAGAAAGGGTATCATTATAACGCCCCCTGACAACAGCGGAATGTGCTTCATTCAGGCAGGCATAATGAAAACCAAGATAGATGTAAAGAAGCTTCAGCTTATTGAAAAACAACAGCCGCAAAAGCAGACAAAGAAGCCTGTGAAAAAAGGCGGCGTATCCAAAAGTGGCATCGAAAGCCGCATGACAAGAAAGGTATCCACCGAGCTTGATATCAGGGGCTATGCCGCAGACGAAGGCGTTCACGAAATGGAGCAGTTTATTTCTGACGCTATCATGTCAGGAGTGACGATGCTCACCATAATCCACGGCAGAGGCACTGGTATTCTCCGTGACGCCATAAGGCGTGCGCTTAAACACCACCCGTCTGTAAAATCATTCAGAAAAGGCGTTTACGGCGAGGGCGAGGACGGAGTAACTATCGTTGAATTAAAGTAAAATAATCACATATCACCGCATTTTGGTATATAATAAGCCAAAGGCGGTGATTTTTTTGAGCGTCCACAAGCGTTCTTTCAAGAACAGAATTTCATACATAATTCTTGCTGTCGTTATTATTCTTGCACTGCTCACGACGGTGTTTTTTGCACAGCTTTCAAGGCACATCAGCGAAATAAGCGAGTTTGAAAGCAAGCAGGCGGCACTTGACGTGATAAATGCGGCCATAAGCAGAGAGCTTGAAAAACTGCCCCAGAGCAGTTATATAAAGATATCTGAAACTGACGGCAGGATAACCTCCATAAACAGCGACACGAACGCTGTGAACAGGCTTCAAAGCAGTGTTTCAAGGGCTGTGAACGAAAGCCTTTCACAGCTTGAGGGTACAAAACTCAGCGTACCAATCGGCACACTTTCAGGAATAAATATCCTCACAGGCAGAGGTTTTGACATACCACTGCGGCTTCATCAAATAGGTGCGACAAAGACCGAACTTAAAAGCGATTTAACGGAAGCTGGGATAAATCAGACAAAATACAGCCTCTATCTCACTGTGACCATAGAAATGACAGCCATTCTCCCTGCACACTCTACGGATATCGTGGTGAGCTATGACTATCCCGTAAGCGAAACTGTTATCGTAGGGGAGATACCTGATATGTACTTAGGCAAGGGAAAAGGCTGATTTTTTCGCAGTTTATAGAAAAAAGGCTTGTATTTCACCAGCAATTATGGTATAATATTAAGGGCAATACCCCATAAGGCACGCCTAACGGCTTTGCACGCAATCTGCTTGCAGATTTTCCGTTATCTCGCACAGAAACTCCTTGAAATACAGAAGTATTCCTGCGTCGTTTCTATACAAGCTAACGAAAAATCTGGCTACGCATCTTGCGTACAATCCTTATGTGGTATTGCCCTGCGTATGATATGCCGTAAAAAGTTGGCAGAAATGGAGTTGTGTTATTTTGAACGAACAGGACGCTAAAAAACGTATAGACGAGCTTGTGAAGCTTTTGAATTATCACTCTCAGCTTTACTATGTTGAGGACAGGAACGAGATCACAGACTATGAATACGATATGCTCCAGCAGGAACTAAAGGGTCTTGAGGAGCAGTTTCCGCAGTTTATCAGAAGCGACTCCCCTACTCAGCGTGTAGGCGGCAAGGCGATATCAATATTTGAGAAAGTCACACACCGTGTGCAAATGGGTTCTTTGCAGGACGTTTTTTCCTTTGAACAGGTGAGAAGCTTTATTGAGACAGTTCAGCAGGCTGTGGATAAACCGCAATTCGTTGTTGAGCCGAAAATAGACGGACTTTCGGTATCCCTTGAATATCACAACGGTGAGCTTGCCATTGGTTCGACCCGTGGTGACGGATTTGTGGGCGAGGACGTTACTTCTAATCTGAAAACTGTAAAGTCCATTCCTATAAAAATAAACGAGGAACTGCCTTTGATAGAAGTCAGAGGTGAAACATATATGCCGAGAAATGTTTTTCTGAAGCTTGTTAAAGAGCAGGAGGATAATGACGAGCAGCCTTTCAAAAACCCTAGAAACGCTGCCGCAGGTTCTCTCAGGCAGAAAGACCCTAAGATAGCGGCAAAAAGAAAACTTGATATCTTTGTGTTCAATGTTCAGCAGATAGAGGGCAAGGAGCTTACTTCCCACAAGGAGTCTCTTGACTATCTGAAAACACTGGGATTCAAGACTATCCCTGATTACAAGCGTGTGTCTACCGCTGATGAGGTCATAGGCTGCATAAAGGCTATCGGAGAAAAGCGTTTTGACCTGCCATTCGATATTGACGGCGTTGTTATAAAGGTCGATGATTTCAGACAGCGTGAGATACTTGGTGCAACTGCAAAAGTGCCAAAGTGGGCCGTGGCTTACAAGTTTCCGCCTGAGGAAAAGACCTCAAAGCTACTTGATATAGAGCTTAACGTTGGCAGAACAGGTGCTATAACACCTGTGGCCGTGTTTGAGCCTGTTTTTCTTGCAGGCACGAGCGTTTCAAGGGCGACCCTACACAATCAGGATTTTATAAGAGAGAAAAACATTTCCGTGGGGGATATCATCAAGGTGCGCAAGGCAGGAGATATAATCCCTGAGGTACTTGGCTCTGTGGAAAAGCATGGCGACGGGGTTTTCACGCTCCCTGAGTGCTGTCCTGTATGCGGAACAAAGCTTGTGAAGTCCGAGGAAGAAGCGGCGGTAAGGTGTCCGAACGTTGAATGTCCTGCGCAGATATTCAGAAGCATCGTTCACTTTGCTTCAAAGGGCGCAATGAACATTGACGGTCTTGGTCCGCAGATAGTTCACACCCTTCTTGACAACAAGCTTATCACCTCTGTGGCTGACCTTTACACTCTGAGCGAAAACAAGCTTTTACAGCTTGACAACTTCAAGGAAAAATCAGTGAACAATCTGCTTAGTGCTATAGAAAAGTCAAAGTCCAATTCTTTGGACAGATTGGTGTTTGGTCTGGGCATAAGAAATATCGGACAGGCTTCTGCGAAGCTTCTGTGCGACAAGTTCGGCGACCTTGACAACATCATGAACGCTTCCGCTGAGCAGATATCCGAGATAGACGGCTTTGGCGGCGTAATGGCGCAAAGCGTTTACAACGCTTTCCATGAAGAGCATATGATAGAGCTTATCCAAAGGCTCAAAGAATGTGGGATAAACACAAAGTATGAGAAGATACAGATAGACGACCGCTTTGCAGGAAAGACTTTTGTTCTCACGGGCACTTTGCCGACACTGAAAAGAAGCGAAGCAAAAGCACTCATTGAGAAATACGGTGGCAAGGCAAGCGGCTCGGTGTCCAAAAAAACGGACTATGTTCTTGCAGGTGAGGAAGCAGGAAGCAAGCTTGATAAAGCTCAGCAGCTCGGTATCGAAATAATCACCGAAGAACAGTTCAAGGATATGATAAAATAAGATAATATCTTTTTATATAAATAAAACAGGAGGAATGTAAAATGAACATTGACATTAAACACATTGCCAAGCTGGCAAGACTTCGCATTGAAGACGATCAGCTTGATAAGTTTGAGTCAGAAATGGAAAACATCGTGGGAATGGTTGAAAAGCTCCCCGACATTCAGGACGAAATGACCCTTGACCCTGACAACCCGATGATACTCAGAAAAGACGTGGCTGTTCAGGATAAATTCACAAGACAGGAGCTTATGCAGAACGCTCCTCAGGTAAAGGCAGGCTGTCTTGTCGTGCCTAAAACAGTAGAATAAGGAGTGTTATAATTGGAACTTTTTGAAAGAAATGCCTGCGACTTGTCAGAAATGATAAAGAACAAGGAAATAAGCTCCGCAGAGCTTACAAAGTCTGTTTTTGACAGAATAAAAGCAGTTGAGGGCAATGTAGACGCTTATCTGACACTTGACGAAGAAAACGCTATGAAAAAAGCCACTGAGATAGATGAAAAGCTTGCAAAGGGCGAAGAGCTTTCACCTTTGGCTGGTATACCTGTTGGTATCAAGGACAATATCTCAACAAAGGGTCTGAGAACAACTTGTGCATCAAAAATGCTTGGAAACTATGTTCCGCCTTTCAATGCAACTGTAATGAACAAGCTTGACGATATCGTTGTAACAGGCAAGCTCAACATGGACGAGTTCGCTATGGGTTCATCAACCGAGAACTCACATTTTAAGCCTACTAAAAACCCATTTGATACAGAGAGGATACCTGGCGGTTCATCAGGCGGATCTGCTGCGGCTGTTGCTGCAAAGGAAGCTATCGTTACCCTTGGTTCTGACACTGGCGGATCTATCAGACAGCCTGCTTCATACTGCGGCGTTGTAGGTCTGAAGCCTACATACGGCAGCGTTTCAAGATACGGTCTTGTTGCTTTTGCTTCATCACTGGATCAGATCGGACCTCTCGGCAAGTGCGTAAAGGACGTTGCTATGGTACAGTCTGCTATCGTTGGTCATGACAAGTATGACGCTACTTCTTCCTATAGAGAGTATCCTGATTTCGCAGCTGACCTCAAGGCTGACGTAAAGGGTCTGAGGATCGGTATACCAAAAGAGTATTTCGGCGAGGGTATCGACCCATTCGTTAAGCAGTCTGTAATGAACGCTGTGAAAGAGCTTGAAAAGCAGGGCGCAACTGTAAAGGAGATTTCTCTGCCGTCTACAGATTATGCACTTTCATCATACTACATCATTTCTTCTGCAGAAGCTTCTTCAAACCTTGCAAGATTTGACGGTGTAAGATACGGCTTCAGAGCTGAGGAATATGACGGACTTGTTGATATGTACGAGAGAACACGTTCAGAGGGCTTCGGCGATGAAGTAAAGAGAAGAATAATGCTCGGCACATTCGTGCTTTCATCAGGATTCTATGACGCTTACTACAAGAAAGCAAAGCTCGTTCAGAAGAGAATAATGCAGGAGTTCGCATCTCAGTTCGCTGACGTTGATGTTATCGCTACTCCTACAGTTCCGTCAACAGCATTCAAGATCGGTGAAAACACTGACGATCCCCTTAAAATGTACGCAAACGATGTCTGCACTGTTACAGTGAACATTGCAGGTCTGCCTGCAATAAGCATTCCTTGTGCATATGACGACAAGGGTCTGCCTGTTGGTATGCAGCTTATCGGCGGAAAGTTTACAGAGCAGCGTCTGCTTAACACAGCTTATGCTTATGAGCAGCTTGTTGGCGGATTCAAAATGCCTGAGCTTTAAGGAAAGGGGTCACAAAAATGGTAAAAGGCTACGAAGTTGTAATCGGTCTTGAAACTCATGCTGAGCTTAATACCGAGTCTAAAATATACTGCGACTGCAAGAACCAGTTCGGTCTTGAAGTCAATTCACAGGTTTGCCCTATATGCATGGGTATGCCTGGCACACTGCCTACTCTTAACGAAAAGGTAGTTGATTATGCAATAAGAATGGGTCACGCACTCAACTGCGAGATAAACCGTGTCTGCAAGCAGGACAGAAAGAACTATTTCTACCCTGACCTGCCAAAGGCTTATCAGATATCACAGGCAGAAGTTCCTCTCTGCGGCAAGGGTTATGTTGATATCCTTGTTGACGGCGAGGAAAGAAGAATAGGTATCACAAGAATACACATCGAGGAGGACGCAGGTAAGCTGCTCCACTCTGACAAGTTCCATGGTGTATCGCTTGTTGACCTTAACCGCTGCGGTGTTCCGCTTATCGAGATAGTTTCTGAGCCTGATATGCGTTCCTCTCAGGAAGCAAAGGTTTATCTTGAAACACTGAAATCTATCCTACAGTATCTTGGCATATGCGACTGTAAGATGCAGGAAGGCTCTATCAGATGTGATGTAAACGTATCTGTCCACAAGCCTGGCGAGCCATTCGGCACACGTTCTGAGATGAAGAACGTAAACAGCTTCTCTGCCGCTGTAAGAGGTATCGACTACGAGGTAGAAAGACAGATAGCTGTTCTTGAAGCAGGCGGAAAGGTCGAGCAGGAAACTCGCCGTTGGGACGACGAAAAGGGAATGAGCATTCCAATGCGTTCAAAAGAGGACGCACAGGATTATCGTTACTTCCCTGAGCCGGACCTGCTCACTATCGTTGTTGAGCAGGAGCGTGTTGACGAGCTTAAAAAGAGTATCCCAGAGCTTCCAAACGTAAAGATACTCAGATATGTAAAGAAGTTCGGTCTGAACATAAAGGACGCAACGTTTATAGCAGAGTCTGTTTCCCTTGCAAAGCTTTTTGACGACTGCATGGCAAAGGACAAGTTCCCTGCAAAGTGCTATACAACATGGATACTTGGCGACCTTGTTAAGTACATGAACGCAACAGGCAAGACTCTCGAAGATACAAAGCTCACTGCTGACAATCTTACTGACCTTGCCGCTGCTATCGAGGCAAAGACCATTTCCAACGCTGGCGGAAAGAAAGTTTTTGCAGTTCTTCTCGAGGAGGACAAAAAGGTAAGCGACATTATCGAGGAGCAGGGTCTTGCACAGGTCTCTGATGACAGCGCACTTGAAAAGATCGCTGACGAAGTTCTTGCCGCAAACGAAAAGTCTGTAAATGACTACAAGGGCGGAAAGACAAATGCTCTGGGCTATCTGGTAGGTCAGTGCATGAAGGCTTCAAAGGGCAAGGCTAACCCTGGAAAAATGAAAGAGATAATTCTTGCAAAGCTTGGATAAGCCTAAGTATATTTGGATATAACAAAAGAGGATCGCATTTGCGGTCCTCTTTTTTGTACTCATATAAGTTTTCCGTAACAAAACTCGCCATCTGACGAGGTTATCTCTATCTTTAAAAGCTGTCGCCTTAAAGAAACTTCTTCGCTCGACCTCGGTATTTTCACTGTCACATAATTTGGCGCATGACCCTGATGCCACTGAGAGCTTGTTTCCTTTTCAAACAAAACCTCCTGCACTGTGCCAACAAGGCTTTTGAGATACAAAGCCTTTGTTTCGTTGCATACATCTGCCATTTGAGCCGCACGACTGTGCTTGGTCTTGCGGTCGAGCTGACCTTTCATTTTGTCGGCAACAGTGGTAGGTCTGCGTGAATATGGGAAAATATGCGTTTCTGCAAAAGATATCTTCTTTGCAAATGCCAGCGACTTTTCAAATTCCTCGTCAGTTTCCTGTGGAAAGCCCACCATTATATCGGTGGTTATAGCGCAGTTTGGAAAATGCCTGCGAAGCTTCTCGCAAAGCTCAGCATACTCCGCCGTATCATAATGGCGGTTCATGCGCTTCAAAGTTTCGTCACAGCCACTTTGCAGGGAAAGATGAAAATGCGGACAGAGTTTTTCAAGCTTTGACATTCGCAGGATATCTTCATCTGAAATAAGCTCAGGTTCAACAGAGCCGATACGCACTCTGTAATCGCCATCACAGCCGCAGGCGGCTTCAACAGCGTCAATGAGCCGTGTGCCGTTTTTGAAGTCTCTGCCGTAACAGCAAAGATTTATGCCCGTGAGGATTATCTCCTTGTGACCTGAGTCAACGAGCTGCTGAACTTCGGGAGCGATATCCTCCAAAGGTTTTGAGCAGATGTGTCCCCTAGCAGTGGGGATAATACAGTAGGTGCAATACTGATCACAGCCGTCTTGAATTTTGATATACGCACGAGTTTTTTGGTCAGCACCTGAGTTTGTCATTTTCTCAAAAGCCTCTCCCCTCTCACGAGGAACTATCCTGATAATACGCTCGCCACTTGTGATATACCTTTTTATAAGGGCAGGTATCTCCTTTTTTGCACCTGTGCCAACTATGATACCGCACTCGTCAAGAGCAGAAGCTTCCTTTTCAAAAGCCTGCGGAAAACAGCCTGCCAAAACTATCAGACACTCAGGATTGGCTTTTTTTATCTTGTGGATAAGCTGTCGGCATTTTGAGTCCGACTGAGCGGTAACAGTGCAGGTATTTACAACACAAACCTCTGCATCAGCATAATCCTCAGTGACCTCATACCCCTCGGACAGCATTGCTTCCTTTATATTTTCTGTTTCATATTGGTTTACCTTGCAGCCGAATGTATAGAAAAAGGCTTTCATATTTGATTTCCTTTCAATAGCCAAATGTTTATAATGCACAATAAATTGCAACATTATATGTGCATATTGCATAAATCTAAACTTTGATTTTTATCACTCTTGACTATTGTACCATATTTTAAATTTTTTTGCAAATATCCATTGACAAATCAGAAAAATCGTTTATAATATAAATTGTAGAGAAAAGATCTACAGAATTTATGTGGGAATCAAGATCGGATATACCGATCATTCTGAAGGAGGAATATTTATGACAAAGGTAAAAATCATGCTCGATTCCATTGCAGCGGTAAAGAAGTTTGTAAGCGTAGTTTCTATGTACGACTTTGATGTGGATCTTGCGTCAGGAAGATATGCAGTTGACGCTAAGTCAATTATGGGTATTTTCAGCCTTGACCTTTCAAATCCTATCCAGCTCGTAGCACACACAGACGACGCTACTAAATTCCTTGACGAAATCAAAGAATTTATTGTTGACTAAACTTTGATATCACGAAAGCACTGAGTTTTAAAAGCTCAGTGCTTTTTTTATTGCAAAATTTAAACGATTTCGTATTTTTGCAAAATATCATCATATAGTTTAATATATTTACGAATATACACTTTCTACTTTTGTTGTATTTTCATTCAAAACGCATATAAAACGTTTAAGATTTTCGTAATAAGAAAACTTTTAGCTGATTTGTTATATCTTTTACATAAGTTCCACATTAACTAAAACGTTTAAATATGATTAATTATCCAAATTTTATATAATAAATTAACATGAAATAAGTAAAATTCATATTAATATCTTCGTATATAATATTTTACACAATATCTGTTTACTATTTGTTCACACTGACATATAATTATATATGGATTAAGATATGTGACATATAAGTATAGAATTGCTGTTGCCAATGTAAAAAGAAACGAAAATCTCAGAAATTTTCGTTTCTTTTTAGTTTTTCAGAGGTTATTATTGCGAAAGGAGGATATGCCAAAGGGCATAATCACGAACATGATCAAAGCTTATATCAGGATAAACGATCTTAATGACATCAAGACTTTGCATGAAGCGGCTTTAAGCTGCAAATACGATCTGATGGTGCAGTCAGGAACAAAAATACTCAATCCGAAATCACTTATGGGTATTTTCGGTCTTGGCACAAAGAAAACTGTATCGCTGGTAGCTAAATATGACGACAAGCGTGATTTTCTCGAAAAATTCGGTGATCTAATCTCAACTTAAATCATTCCTTATAAAAGCGTTCTGCTGCTGCGGAGCGCTTTTCTCTTTTGCCCTTGTAATCACAAGAGCTATATGTTATAATAGTACAAAAAAGACAAGGAGATAACTAATGAGCGTAAAAATAATATTGCTTGCACTGGAAACTTTGCTGTTGTTTCTGTTTCTTGTACCATTACCTGTTATATGCTCGGGCAACCTGCTTGGCATTATCGTTTCGGTGATGCTAATGATCATAACGGCAAACTGGACAAAATTCTGCGGTATTATATCAAAAATATGGGGACATGGCGCAGGTAAATTCGGGCTTATCTTTGTAATCACATTGATACTTGCTGGGATAATATATGTGGGTATTCTTTCCATACTTATGTACAAAGCACAGGAAAACCGCCCTGAAAAAGCAAATGTTATAGTTGTGCTTGGCTGTCAGGTAAAAGGCGAACGCCCCTCACGAATGTTACGCAGACGACTTGACGCTGCAATTACGGCTATGAACGACAATCCCGATACGCTTTGTATAGTTTCAGGTGGCAAGGGTGATGATGAGAAAATAAGCGAAGCCTTGGCAATGAAAAACTATCTGCTAGAAAAAGGCATGGACAGCGACAGGATAATAATGGAGGACAAGTCCACTTCAACTTACGAAAATATCCAAAACTCTCTCAAGATACTCGATGAACTCGGCATGAGCCATGATATGACTATCGTCACAGACGGCTTTCATCAATACCGTGCAAGCCTTATAGCAAAGGCTCAGGGGGTGGAGAATGTCACCGCTTATTCAGCCTACACCGAGCCACGATACCTGTTCACATATTGGGTGAGAGAGTGGCTTGGGCTAACGCACTTTTTCATGCTTGGCAGCTAACTAAATTTCACGAAAATTTGCACAAAAAGCTATTGAAAACAGCACAAAGGTATGCTAGAATAAAGTCATAAATAAATGAAAATCGGAGGTTAAAACATGAAAAATATACCAGAAGTAAAACTTGGCATCGTTGCAGTTTCAAGAGATTGCTTCCCTATGTCGCTTTCAGAATCAAGACGTATCAAGGTCTGTCAGGAGTACAAAAAGGCTTACGGAGATATCTACGAATGTCCTACAGTTGTGGAGAACGAGAATGATATGCTCAAAGCCCTTGACGAGGTAAACACAGCAGGCTGTAACGCACTTGTTGTATATCTTGGAAACTTCGGACCTGAGTCCTCAGAAACACTTCTAGCAAAGAAGTTTGGCGGTCCTGTTATGTTCGTTGCGGCTGCTGAAGAGCCATGCGGTGATGCACTTATCGACAACAGAGGCGACGCTTACTGCGGAATGCTCAACGCAAGCTATAACCTTGCACTGAGAAACATCAAGGCTTATATCCCTGAGTACCCTGTTGGTACACCTGACGAGTGCGCAAAGATGATAAGCGAGTTCGTTCCAGTTGCAAGGGCTATCCTCGGTCTTAAGGATCTGAAGATAATCTCATTCGGACCACGTCCACAGGACTTTCTTGCCTGCAACGCACCTATCAGACAGCTCTACAATATGGGTATCGAGATAGAAGAAAACTCAGAGCTTGACCTTTTCGAGTCATTCAACGCCCATGCCGGCGACGATAGAATATCTGCTGTTGTGGCTGACATGGAAGCAGAGCTTGGCAAGGGCAATAAAATGGCAGGCATCCTTCCAAGACTTGCGCAGTATGAGCTTACTCTTCTTGACTGGGCAGAAGCTCACAAGGGTTCAAGAAAATATGTTGTATTTGCAAACAAGTGCTGGCCTGCATTCCAGACGCAGTTTGGCTTCGTTCCTTGCTATGTTAATTCAAGACTTACAAAGATAGGCATTCCTGTTGCCTGCGAAGTAGATATCTACGGTGCTGTCAGCGAATACATAGGCGTTTGTGTATCACAGAAGCCTGTTACGCTCCTTGACATCAACAACACTGTTCCTGCGGACATATACAATGATGATATTGCAGGAAAGTTCCCTTACACACATAAGGATACATTCATGGGCTTCCACTGCGGAAACACAGCTTCATGCCTTGTAAAAGAGCCTGAGATGAAGTTCCAGCGTATCATGAAGAGAAATCTTGAGCCAGACAGCGAGCCTAATATTTCAAGAGGTACTCTTGAGGGCGATATCGTTGACGGAAATATAACATTCTTCCGCTTCCAGTCAACGGCTGACGCACAGCTCAAAGGATATATTGCAGAGGGCGAAGTTCTTCCTGTTGCAACACGTTCATTCGGCTCTATCGGTATTTTCGCTATCAACGAAATGGGCAGATTCTACCGCCACGTTCTCGTTCAGAAGAACTATCCTCACCACGGTGCTGTTGCTTTTGGTCACTATGGAAAGGCACTCCACAGTGTTATGACATATCTTGGTATGACAGACATAGGCTTCAATCAGCCTAAGGGTATGCTTTATCCAACAGAAAATCCGTTTGCAGATTAATATTTTAGGGATACCGCACTGTAATGGTGCGGTATTTCTGCTTTTATGAACTAAAAAATCAACAAGTGAGCCAACGCTTATTCACACATAATTATATGCCCTGCCGAATAATAAGAATTTTATTGACAAATATGCGAAAAATGTAGTATAATAGAAGTAACTATTATAAGGAGATGTAGCCATGTCTGTTTACCGTATTTATGTAGAAAAAAAGCCTGAATTTGCAGTTGAAGCAAATTCACTTATCGGCGGAATAAAGTCAGCTCTGGGACTTGATAACCTTACAGGTCTGAGAGTTATAAACCGCTATGACGCAGAGGGTCTTTCAAGAGAGGATTTCGACCTTGCAGCACCAGTCGTTTTCTCTGAGCCTGCTGTTGATGTTACTTACGATCACCTGCCTGCTGTAAAAGCTGACGAGTTTGTTTTTGCAGTTGAGTATCTGCCAGGTCAGTTTGATCAGAGAGCTGATTCCTGCGCACAGTGTATCTCACTTCTCACTGGAGGGAAAAGACCTACTATCAAGTCAGCGAGAATTTATATCGTTTCTGGCAAACTCACAGAAGCAGAGCTTGACCAGATCAAGCACTATATGATAAACCCTGTTGAGTCAAGAGAAGCTTCCCTTGATTGCTTCGATACACTCGATATCAAGTACACTATCCCTACCACAGTCAAGACTGTTGAGGGCTTTATCTATTCAACAGACGATGACCTTAGATTCATGCTCACAGACTTGGGTCTTGCAATGGACTTTGACGATATCAAGTTCTGTCAGGATTATTTCAAGAACGTTGAAAAGAGAAATCCTACTATCACTGAGATAAGAATGATAGACACATATTGGTCTGACCACTGCCGTCATACTACATTCTCCACTATCGTCGATAACGTTTCTATCGACTCAGACTACATAGCTGCTACCTTTGCAGACTATATCAACACAAGAAAAGACCTTTATGCAGGCAGAACTGACAAGCCTGTTACACTTATGGATCTTGCTTGTATCGGCGCAAAGCAGCTTAAAAAGGCTGGTCTGCTCAAAGACCTTGACGAGAGTGAGGAGATAAACGCTTGCTCTGTTAAGATAACTGTTGACGTTGACGGCAAGCCTGAGGACTGGCTGCTCATGTTCAAGAACGAAACGCACAACCACCCTACAGAGATCGAGCCTTTCGGCGGTGCGGCAACTTGTCTTGGTGGCGCTATCAGAGACCCTCTGTCAGGACGTTCATATGTATATCAGGCAATGAGAGTAACAGGCGCAGGCAATCCGCTGGTTCCTGTTGAGGACACTATCACAGGTAAGCTTCCACAGAGAAAGATAGTTGTAGGTGCGGCAAACGGTTATTCTTCATACGGCAACCAGATAGGTCTTGCTACCGGTCACGTTCACGAGATATATCACCCGGGCTATGTTGCGAAGAGAATGGAGATAGGTGCTGTAGTCGGTGCTGCTCCTGCTGAGAACGTAAGACGTGAAAGACCTGAGCCTGAGGATATCGTTATCCTCCTTGGCGGAAGAACAGGACGTGACGGCTGCGGCGGAGCAACAGGTTCTTCAAAATCACACAACCTCCACTCACTTGAAAACTGCGGAGCTGAGGTACAGAAGGGTAACGCACCTGAGGAAAGAAAGCTTCAGCGTTTGTTCAGAAATCCTGAAGTTACTTCAATGATAAAGCGTTGCAACGACTTCGGTGCAGGCGGAGTTTCCGTTGCTATCGGCGAGCTTGCTGACGGACTTTCTATCAACCTTGACGCTGTTACAAAGAAGTATGACGGTCTTGACGGCACTGAGCTTGCTATCTCTGAGTCACAGGAGAGAATGGCTGTTGTTATCGCAAAGAGCGACCTTGAAAAGTTCATGGCTGAGGCTGCAAAGGAAAACCTTGAAGCAACAATGGTGGCAAGAGTAACTGCTGAGCCAAGACTTAAAATGAACTGGTGCGGCAACACTATCGTTGACCTTACAAGAGAGTTCCTTAACTCAAACGGAGCTGAAAAGCACACAGATATTTCTATCCCTGCTCCTGTTTTCGCAGCAGAGAGCAACGATGCTGACACTGCTGACCGCTGGGAGTCTATGATATCAAACCTCAACATATGCTCGCAGAAGGGTCTTATCGAGAGATTTGACTCAACAATCGGTGCAAACACAGTTCTTATGCCATTCGGCGGTAAATATCAGAACACACCTACACAGGCAATGGCTGCAAAGCTCCCTGTTCTTCACGGCAATACAAAGACAACGTCCATTATGGGCTGGGGCTATGACCCATATCTCTCATCTGTAAGTCCATACCACGGCGCAATGAGCGCTGTAGTTGAGTCTATCTCAAAGGTCATCGCAACTGGCGGCACATATGAGAAGTGCTGGCTCACATTCCAGGAGTATTTCGAGAGAACACAGAATGATCCTGAGCGTTGGGGCAAACCTATGTCTGCTCTCCTCGGTGCATACAAGGCACAGATAGAGCTGGGATGCGGTTCTATCGGCGGTAAGGACTCAATGTCAGGTACATTCGAGGAAATAGACGTTCCACCTACACTTGTTTCATTCGCTGTTTCAGTAACAGACGCAGACAAGGTAGTTTCACAGGAATTTAAGAAGGCCGGCTCTAAGGTGATCCTTATCAAGCCTGAATATGACGACAACAAGCTTGTGAACTTCGATTCACTTAAGGCAGTATTTGAAAAGGTAGAAAAGCTTATCGCTGAGGGCAAGGTGCTTTCATGCTGGGCTGTATCCTACGGCGGTGTATCTGAGGCTGTTGCAAAAATGGCATTTGGTAACAAGATAGGCTTTAAGTTCACAGACAAGCTCACAGCAGAAGAGCTTTACAGAGCTTGCTATGGTGCATTTGTTATCGAGCTTGCAGAGGGCGTTGACACTGACGAGAGAGTTATCGGTGAAACAACAGAAAGCTACGAGATAAAGTCAGACAACTACACAATAAGCCTTGACAAGCTCCAGACACTTTGGGAGGGCAAGCTTGAGCCTGTATATCCTGTTCATGTGAAAGAGCCTGCTGAAAAGCCTGAAAAGTACAGCTACAAGGCAGACAAGAGAGTTGCACCTGCTATCAAGGTGGCAAAGCCAAAGGTGCTTATCCCTGTATTCCCTGGCACAAACTGCGAATACGATACAGCAAGAGCCTTTGAAAAGGCAGGCGCTGAGGCTGACATCTTCGTTGTAAGAAACCTCACAGAACAGGCTATCAAGGAGTCTGTTGACGCAATGGAGAAGAAGATAAAAGAGTCACAGATAGTAATGCTCCCAGGCGGATTCAGCGGTGGCGACGAGCCTGACGGCTCAGGCAAGTTCATCGTATCATTCCTGAGAAACCCAAGACTTACAGACGCTATCCATGACCTGCTGAAAAATCGTGACGGTCTTATGCTTGGTATCTGCAACGGCTTCCAGGCACTTATCAAGCTTGGTCTTGTACCATATGGTGAGATAAGAGATATGAGAGATGACTCCCCTACACTGACATTCAACACCATTGCAAGACACCAGTCTAAAATGGTAAACACAAGGATCGCTTCCAACAAGTCACCATGGCTTGCAGGCTGTGAGGTAGGCGATATCCACAGCGTGGCTATCTCACACGGTGAGGGACGTTTCGTTGCAACAGCAGAGGAGATCGCACAGCTTGCTGCAAACGGACAGATCGCTACACAGTATGTTGACTTTGACGGAGAACCTACATTTGACATTCATTGCAACCCTAACACATCATTCCAGGCTATCGAGGGTATCACCTCACCTGACGGACGTGTTCTTGGTAAAATGGGTCACTCAGAGCGTAAGGGCTGCTGCGTATCAAAGAACGTTCCTGGTGAAAAGGATCAGAAGATATTTGAAAGCGGCGTAGCTTACTTCAAGTAAAAAACAAATACAAGGGCGGAGCTTTTCCGCCCTTTGTTTATATGAGGACAAAGATATGCTGAAATACATTATAATATATCTTTCCGCAATGAGCCTTTTGACGTTCATACTTTTTGGTGCAGATAAGCACAAGGCAAAAGCACACAAATGGCGGATACCTGAGAAAACGCTCCTTGGTCTGAGCCTGCTTGGCGGCTTTGCGGGAGGATTTCTGGGCATGGAATTTTTCCGTCACAAAACAAAACACTGGTATTTTTATATGGTGATGATAATTTCTCTTGCACTATGGGCATTTATCATATACAAGGTCATTGCAGAATAGGATAAGTTCTTTAGGTAGTCGGTAACGGCTGCCTAATTTTTTTTTGCAAATTCCGGTAGAAAGCATATAAAGCAGCGTAAACTTATTTGCGAAAAATAAAGTTGATCCTGTATAATAAAACTTGACACATACAAAACAGTGCATAGTATTATACCACAAAAAAAAGACTGCTTTCTACCTTTTTTCCGGGGTAGAAAGCAGTCTTCTTTCATTGTGCGTTTTTTTACAGCGGCTTCAGTAAGTTCAGCTTCTGTTAAGATATAGTTGCTGTTGTCATTAGGAGTGATATACACCGTGATAGTTCCCAGCTTGCAATTTTCACTGATAGCACCACCAGTAATACCGAAGTTCATCGTGTCAGACGGACCGGCTGAGCCTTCATCCAAATTCTTTATAGTGTCAAGCGCAAGTTTGTCAGTTGAGGTGCCGTCTTTAGTGAAACTGCCCTCAATATCACCCTCGGAAGCAAAATTAAACTTCGCCATAATGCCCACATTAGAGTGATTTGTAACTGTGATAGCCTTTGTATCACTGGTCCATTTGCCGTCTGCCTGATCGACCTGATGTGTTTCAGGATTCCAAGTCTTTTCGCCCTCGGTGTAATCGAAGGTCATATCTTCCCAAGTAATGTCGGCGGATATAGTTACAGGAGATTCCGCACCTGCCACATATTTGCCCTGCACGTCGGCAGTGGTGTCCGCAAAGGCAGGGACCGCCATAGAGGCTGTCATTGCCAGCGACAGTATGGATATAATAACTTTTTTCATTTTTCTGCCCTCCTTATTCCGCTGTAACGGTGTAAATGCCGTTTTCATCAGGTCCGCTGACGGTGCATCCCTCTGCTAGTTGAATACCGCCATATCTGCCTGTTTCATATTCATCCGGCTTAAAGTTATATGTACCCACACCGCAGATGATCTTTGCCTCTTCTCTATAAACACTATCAAAGGAGAATTTGCCTATCCGAATATTACCCGACAGTTTTAAGGTCGGCATACCGGTAGTAACCATGGGAACTTTAAGCGTCCCTAACGTAAAGTCGCCGGAAATGGTGACATCTTTCTTAATTTTCATTGTTCCGGTAATATTATTGACTCCCTCGAATTTCCAGATGCCGCCATAGCTAGTAAAGCAATCTTTCATGATGACACAATCTCTCAAGGTCACATCTGAGTAATTATTATTGTCGCCCAACCCATTCAGAGTACAATTGTCAACGATCAGATGTTGTTCAGCTCTTCCATTCATCTGCACATAACAACCGATAGTACCGTTGCGCAGCGTCAGCGTTTCGTTGCCATCATTTGAGAGTGAAATAGATTCGACGCTCAGCGTCTTTCTGTTCAGATCAAACTCCAGATCTTTTCCTGACGAAAGCGTCAGCATCTCGTATGCTCCGTTAAGATCGTTGTTTAGCTTTGCCTTGCCACCATTTTCAAATACACCGCGCAGGTCCTCCAAATTTTTCACCATAGTGGTGTCTGACGTGTCTGAGGTGATCTTTACTGTAATAGTTCCGATCTTCTGATCTTTTGTGATCGCACCTCCGGAAATGCCAAAAGCAGTTGTGTCTGTTGGTGCGTTTTCAATTGTTGTATTCTCTGCAGAAGCAAGATCAAACTCGGTCTTGTCAAAGCTGCCATTCAGCCCATCCACATCGGCTGCGTAAGGAACTTGGGCTTGACGTTCCGTCGCCTAAGGAGGAATTCAACCCGCCGTTGGGTTTCTACGAGAAGTGCAGTATTATGGACGAAATGCCTCTGGCTTACTGCGTTATCGAGCTTGTATTCGATGAAGATGGTCACGGTGTTGACTTTATTTTCCGCTACTGCAACAAGGAGATGGCGGTAGTTGAGGGTGTGACAGTGGAAGAAATGCTGAATCGGTCTTTTTATGAAGTATTTCGCAACGGAGGCCGAAAATGGCTGGTATCTTACGCAGATGTAGCACTCAACGGCACAAAGCACACGCTGAAGGATTTTAGCCCTGAGATCGGAAAAGACCTCACCCATATATTGCTATCAGCCCGGACCCGGTTTCTGTGCCTGCGTCCTTCTGCCAGAATAAATGCACAACCTAAAATGACATTTCGTTAAAAAGCATAATGTAAAAAAAAGCTCTGATAAGACCAATTTTAGGTCAGCTCAGAGCCTTTAATCGTTAAATGAGGCACAGGTTAGATAGATACTTTTTAGCAAGTTCTTCAAGATAATCAAGCGTAAGTTCACTTTCTGATTTTGAATTGAGCTCATCTAATGCTTCCAATAACGTCAACATTACAATACACCTCCTTACTCATAGCCATATATTACCTTAGTCTGTCCACTTTCTTCGCCAGGCCATCCGGATATGTTGTAAGCTTTGAACGCGTCAGTTAACAAAATTTGAAGGTGTTCTTTATCGTTTAGCAATCCTTTCGGGAAATCAATACGTGTTATTTTCCAACAAACTTGTTGTTCATGAATACTCTTTATTGCTTGAACAGGTATCAGATTTGATTTATACATAAAGATAAATTCCTCTATATCATTATTCGTGTCATGATGGTTATAGCAATGTGCTAACCATGTTTCAGATTTTTTGTCAATAGTTAAGTACAGAGGCATGATACCTTCTGTCGTGTCCCTAAAGCTCCCGTATGGGTTCTTAATCTTTTTCTTAGCCAGTTCCTCTCTTTGCGTTGGAGTCAGCTTTTCATTAACAAATGCCATAGTCTAAACCTCACAATAATAAAAGTATTTAAGGGTATTTTAAAGAGAACCCATATGAAAGCTCTTGCTGCGCTTGTATAGTAAATACAATGAATGAAACGTAAGCACTCAGAATCTCTTCCTAATGAATTATATAGATTATTTAATTGTTTGGTTGGGATTTCATTTATTGAATTCGTGTTGCCAATTTCTCCTATATTAGGGTTAACATCCGGATTTGGTTTTAATTATAGCTTCATCAATTTCGGCACTTGGTGCAACCCAAACAACAGTATCATCTCCAACAGGACGTCCCAATGTAACATCTTTGCCTGAAATATAGTCTTCATAACCTTTTTCAGATATTAGATAAGATGCACCTTTACTAAATATTTCGTCTATATTCATAATATACTCACCCCATAATTTTTAGTTGCAATGTTATTAATTCTTGTAATTTCCTGCCAAAGCCCATTTTCTTCATTCCAACCTTGCCATTCCTTACAAACACGAAGCTCCTTTTCGTGTTTTAATAGCGTTTCCTTCAATTTCTCAATTAACTCTTGATTAATGAATTTAAATGGTGCTTCGTGTCTTTTTTCATTCCTAATTTGATTCCAACATACCATAAACGCTATCCAATTCTTTGCTGGATCGCAATCAAGAAGATGCAATATGGCTTCTTCGAATTTGGAAACAATTTTTTCATTTTTAGTTTCCTCATAAAGTTTGTATACTCCAAAATCTATAATTCTACTAAAATCCGTTGGTACATTTGCTGGAACAAAGTGACTTATAGGACAAGCATATCCTTTCTCTCCGCAAAGGAACTCAGCAACCTCGTTATTTTCAAATGCTTTTTTTGTAAGTTCAAGCAGCTCTTCATTTGTAATTTGTTTATCTAATTTCATAACATTTCCTTTCCCACCAAACGACGAATAAACATTTTCTATTTTTACATCAAGTATATCTATTTGTATCAATCATGGGGACATCTTCTAAAATATCATCTATCATTGACGTTGTGAATCTGAATGTAACCGTCAAACCCCCCGCATCTACCCCACCGATGACTAAAGAAGTATAATAAACTTCAAGCAACTCCATAGAGTAAATTACCCAATCCCAAAAAAGTCTATAGAGCTGCTTAGACCAAATTAGATGTGGAGATAAAGATAATGAAAACAACGATCGCAACGGTAAAGAACGAATTTCGCCTGACTGAATGGTCAGCCCAGATCCAGGCACAGAAAAGCAGCGGACTTACAGTGCATAAATGGTGTGAAGAAAACGGTGTCAATGTTAATACCGTGTACTTGAATTTTGTTCCAATTATTTCGCTACTCATTTGTTTTTTATTTCTTGCCTTTAATCTATTCATTCTCTAAAATATATTCATATTTATTATCTTCGCTCCAACGGCTGTCTATATCCTTAACAGACAGCGCATTGATCGAGCCGTCATCTCTGCCAACAGCCACGATCGCATATTTATTGCTATCTGAAATTTCATACATATATACATCGGCTAAAACATGTTCCTTGTCATTGTCAAGAGATTCGGCATACGGAGCGCCGAATTTTTCCTTAAAGCTCAGAAAATCTCTGCTGTTCCATGCGGTTATATCATTATATTTTACAATACTTTGAGGATTGATTATCCTGTAAATATCTATAACTTCGTACTTATTGCCCGTCTGAGCCACTATATAACTGCTGCTGTCGCCATAACCGGAAGCAACGCAGCAGTTATGGTCTGCAATTTCAATAGTATTGGCAGTATTACACTCGATATCACCGGACTCATAATCCAAAGTATTTATGGATATGTTATAAACGCCGACCAGATCTTCCCCATCATCATGCTTTTCATCGATGGGGCAAACTGCTATATATACCCCGTATTTTTGCTTATCCGTGATAATATAAAATGATCTGGAAAAAAAAGCACTGGTATAATTTTTTCCTGAAGAACTGGCGCTCACAGTATCCTTTTCATACTCTGTCGTGCGAATTATATCGCCTTCAAATCCATCAATCAGCGCTTGTATATCAGCGTCAATACCATCTGAATTTTTCAGACCGTTACACAGTAAGGATTTTACGCCGTCTTTATCCCCATCGTCTATGTATGTCAATAATTGATCTACCGTATCTGCGTAGAACTGATCGTTGTATTTATACTCAACACCGTTTATGATAGGCGTTTCTTTAATGGCACAACTACTCAGAGATATCACCAATGCTAAGCTCGAAATAAGGCTGATGACTTTTTTCATTTATTATTTCTCCTTCCAGTCTAATGTTGCCGTATAAGTCTCATCTGAGAATGACCACCCTGCAGTTCCGTCAGTCGCATCTCTGAAAGCCTCATACATGATCTCGCCATTCTCCATCCTCAATATCCGGTTTTTAAGTATTCATACTTATCGTAAAAAACGCACTTACTCTTATCAGCACTATCAAAACGTAAAATATATTCCGCTATTTTACTGCTTATTTTTTCAATTCCACACTTTTGATTGGAAATATAATTTATCATATATTTTATCGTATCTAAAGCTATAAACCTATAGTTTTTCCAATCTTCCGTTAAAATTGCCGTCAGGTTCTGTTAAAGCCCAAACACTTCTACATTTTGTACACTTATAATAAAATTTTTTATGTCCATAACCATCATACTTATTAATGGAGTGTTTTTTACAAAGTTTCTTTGCTTTTTTTAATTCAGCAATATATTTTTTTAGATAACAAAAATCGGAAATATCGTTAAACTCATCAACTTCAGCTAGTACTTCACAAACACATGATATTTTTATTGATTTTATAATATTATTTTCTATAACAATTAAAGGAGAACCTTTCCAATCAAACCATATTGCATCATCTGCTATAAAATACAACCGTTTCTCACCCAAAAAGGTTTTGTTTGCTATAGTCATCAATTCTATTTTTTCATTAATTGTTGCTTTTTTATTTGGATACCACTCTATTTTATTAGCAAGCACCAAAAAATAATCTATTCCTATTTCTCCATGAAATGTTGCTATTTTATCATTATATTTTACATGAATTTTATCGCTACTTGCTTTGCCTACTGTTACAAATTCCATATGCATTTTCAATTATCACTTCTCCTTTAACCAATTGATGATGCTTCCATTTAATGAAAATAGACCTGATAAACCTGATGTAAATTCAAAAGTTCTTGGAATGTTAATTAATAATTGATTGCTAGTTCCAAAATCAGCTAGCTTTGAAACACTTGTTACCATTGCTATAGCTAATACTGCTCCTATTACAATTGTTACTGTGATTAGAATCTCTTTCCAATGCTCCTTGCACCACTCACAAGCGTTATCCCATTTTTCTTCCAGCCAGCTTTTTTCAATATATGGTTTTAAGTATTCATATTTTTCATAAAAGTCATTCTTGCTCTTATTAATAACATCAGCGACATCGCCGTCGATACGCACAACATCGGAAACAAACTCATTTACATCTTTTTTGAGATTATCAAAAGCGTCGATCTTATTTTCCTGAGTCTGTGTAGACGCTTTTATAGAACTAATTACATCGTCAACATTGCAAACGCTGATTACAATTTTTAAGGTCTAGATTTTGTAATCCAATTAACCTTATATTCTATTATTTGGTCATCAACATTTTCTGTTATGAAATTCAAGAATTTATCATAATTTTTCATTTTGCTGTCTACGTAAAACTTTCGTATACCCGCATATACTTTTATTCGTGTAACAATATTGGTTTTTTGATCAACTGTATCCGGTTTTATAATAGTAACTTTTTTTATCTCATCAGTTGTTATTTTTATTCGGATACCGCAGGTTTTAACAACCATTATTTCATCTTTTCGTACTTTAATTTTCAGAGTAGTGAATAATACAGGAAAAGAAAGCAAAACACAAAAAACAAGTAATCCTATATACATAAACCAATTTGCTTTAAAAGAGTGTTCAACAAAATCAATTATTTCAAGTATAATTACAAAAGAAAAAAGTACGACTACTAAAAACAGTAAGACATATCCATTATGTCTAATCTCAAAATAATTGTTTTTAGTTCTCAATCAACAGTTCACTCCTTTAATCTTTTATTGCATCAATTCCGCCTTGACCAATATTCTCAAAAAAACCTTCTATATATCCACCCACAAGACCATTGCGAAGAGTTTTGAAATATCTGCTAAAAATATCAAATTTAATTTTTCATCCAAGCTTCATCATAATTTGGATGTTCATTTAAGCATTTCAAATCAATTCCATGAGTCTCATGCCCTAAATATGAGAACTCTTCTAATTTTGGTAAGTTTAACACAAAGCTTATGTCTGTAATATTACAATAAGAAACATCTAAAGCTTTTAGATTATAAAGTTTATTTATAATTTCTTTATCAATTGAGTGTATATTCGTAGAATTTATATTGAGGGATACAATATTCTCCCAATTAACACTTTCATCATCCAGCTTGGTAAAATCAGCTCCTGAAATTGAAAGTGATTTCAATTCCGTTAATTCAGATAAATCCGGTAAGGTTTCAATTTGAACATCGTATAATTCCAACGATTTTAAATTCTTGAAGCTTCCCTCTGTTCCGAGCAAGTCAATATCGTCAATTTTAAAACGAGCACCCCCATAAGGATTTGATCTAATGCATAAGCTTGATAGACTTCTGATATCTGCCAGCTTTCTTATTGAACCAATAGGTGAATCTACAATATTAACAGAAGTTAATTTTTTTAGTTTAGTTAACTCTTCAAAAAAGTTCTGTGCATCTGAAGCATCACTGATTCCGACAATAGTAATTGTTTCAAGATTCGTTAATTTGCTGAGCAAATCATAATCGTGTCCCAAAAGTGCAACATCAGGACCCGGATCACAAACCAACTCACGTATCTCATCATAATTCTGACTTGTTTGATTAATACAGTCGTTAATGGTTTTTCGTTTCCACTGTAAATCAGCTTCTGTTTCATTATCACTGTTTAAGAACCATATTCCGAAACCTATTACAATAGCCAAAAATATTATAAGAATACAAGTAATAATTATCATCGTAGAAAATATGGTTTTATGTTTCATTATAAACAAATCCCTCATTACGTTAATCTTGCAAAAATGTTATAAAGGCATCAATATGCTGTTTATATTTATCTGCTCTCTTCTTTTTTTCTCCTACAAGTTCACCATCAATATAAGCACCCAAAGTAGATTTAACATCGTAATTTATAGTATTGCGAATTTGATCAATACCACCATTATTTGATATGAACTCCGATTTAGGATCGATTCTGCCATCCATTACAGCCTTATTATATTCCTGTTGAACTTTGAGAAAATTACTGTTCTCAAATTTATACTGTATATTATTTGGATCAATATCAGATAAAAAATCCTGATCGTCATACCTTGTCGAAATAATATCTCCACTATAGGATATCATTCTATCAGTACTTCCATTAGCAAAATCCACAATGTCTAAATTATCGTTAAACTCAACATACCGTAATGCCTCATGAACAAAATCTTTCATAACCTCCGAACCCAATTCATTTGCTCTCCTTTTAAACTCTTCAACAATTGGATGATTTTGCCATTAAAAAGATTTCCCTCTTCTCGTGAGAATCCAAAATGTAATTCAATATTCTCATAATTAGAACCATGTTGCACATTTAGAGCAATTGCAAAATCAATAACATCAGCCGCATTTTAGTCAATAGTCACAACATCGGAAATATTTTCATTAATGTCCGAAGCCCCAAAAAACAATAGAATTTTTATCTATTCTATATTTTACAAATACTTCATTATTGTATCTCATAAACCACTCTTTTACCCGGTAAAAAATCCAGTAAATATTATTTATATTCGCTTCCATCATCATTTACAAACTCAATTTTGAATGAACTATTCTTATTTTGCTTTCGCACCGCTTTGATAAGTTCAGTCAATTCATTCTTCTCGATATATCCTTGATGTTTTATCCAAGATATACTATTTACTGTTGCATAAAAACCATCTACGCACATTTCCCCACAAAATCTTGCGATATTCTCTTTGTACTCAATATCGACATACCATTTCGTACCTGTAATTTTAATTTCTTTCATTTTTTATTCCAATCATTTAATAATATTCCCGTTTGAGAAGTTCCTATAAACAAACTCCTTATTAGTGAACCAACCTGAGTAGTATGCGTAATCACATTAACAGCAGTAGGCGTATATATTGTGATATTTCCTACATTAGGATTTATTCTTAAAATAGTACGTTCAAAGACATTCCATACACTGGTTGATCGAACAGTATTTCCGAGTAACGCTTCCACATTCCCTGAAGAATGCATTGCGTAGGAGGAAGAAGCGTTATTCCATGCGCTTATTGTAGAAGGATTGGAAACATCCCAATTTGGAAGTTCAATACCCTTCGATGAAAGAGTTGTTTCCAAAGTAGATCTTCCCATTTTATCCGCACAATTTGCCGCTATCTCCGTTACATATACCCTCATCTCCAATTCCAGACCAGAAAGTTGACGAATCAGATTTAAGTGTGAAATTATATTCACTTGCACCGCTTATGGCTGAACGAAATTGAGGATTAGTTGTCCATTGCTTTCCATAATTTCTTAAATCAGCATTTGAAATTCCTTTTACACTACTATAAATAGATCCAATGGAATAAAAACAATTCGATATTGTACTTGTCCAATTTAATACATTTTGAAATATATTAAAAACTGAATTATCAATATTTCACCATGTATCAATTATATTTAATGTACTTGATCCAAGAGTTGAAAGTATCGCTATTGCAGCAACAGAAAGACTAGTTATCGTTGCAATTGTTGTAGCAAGACCTGCGTAAACTCCAAATGTTGTAAGCACCGTGGTTAATAATGGTACAAGAGCCATTCCGCCAGTGGCAACAACAGCAACTATAGCTAATACTGCTCCTATTACAATTGTTACTGTGATGAGAATCTCTTACCAATGCTCCTTGCACTACTCGCCGACTTTTTTGCAGCCGTCCTTGAATTTCTCCCAACGGCTTTTTTCATATTCGGGCTTCATGTAGTAGTACTCGTCGTAAAAATCGTCTTTGCTCTCAATAATAGTCAGAGTTTATACAGTTGTATTTTACTTCTAGTATTGATTCTTCATGCTCAAATGAATTATTTTCTTTTGCATTCATAATTAATCACCAGCACCTTATTTGTTATTTATAAAACTCAAGGATATACTACTTTCGAATACTGTCCCAAAGACATATACGCATCTCCTGCACATTGATAAGCGTCAGGATTTTTTGGAGCAAGCCTAATTGCCTCGTTTGCTAAATGAAGAGATTCGCTGTTTTGGCTGTTTATGAATGCAAAGTGCGAATCAGCAATAATTTCTTCTACATTCATGATATTTCTCCTACAAAATTATTTATGGGAATAGATAGTTTTCTATACTTTCTATTAATTCCATAATTGCTAATCACCAATATAATCATCACAAATAGCATTGCTTAAATAATGATCGCTTGTATCTATTCCTAAATCGGGAAGTATAATTATAACAAGATCCGAATCATATTCATCATCAGTAACATTATCAATTATTTCTAAACCGAATCCTCCATTTAAATCAAAAATCAACTCATATGGCTCATATTTTGTTAATATCACATTTGTATCTTGGGTTTCACAAATTTTGTTTAGAAATCCTTCTATTTTCTTTTGGATGTCTTTGGTGTTTTTCAAAAAATATTCATAAGCGCACTCTTGTTTTGGCGTTATTTCTTTTGATTTCGAATTTGTGACAGGAAAAACTTTAATATCGAATGTTTTATCCCATAATGTTATCTGGGTTTTACCATGATACATTAAATTCCTATACTTCAATTCTCCAAAAACAGAATTGATAATTTTCTTTCTCTTATTTATAAACAAATATACCCACCTATCCTTTTGATATATCATACACTAATCTTGGCATTCCAAATCCAGATTTTCCAAATAAATCACCTAATTTATCGGCAATTCCCTGTATATTGAATTTATAATTAGCTATTCCTTCATTATGATTTATGTTTGCATGAATTTCAGCAGGAACAAAATAACATTTTTTTGTGCTTATATCTTCATGAATGGTTAACATATATCCTAATTCTTCCTCTAATACTGATTTAGTCTTGCCATTCGGCAATCCAGCTTCAGCATTTTTAAAATTTATACTTCTTAGAATTTCATCAAAGTTCTTCTTTTCCTTTGAGTTCATATTGCCACTAAGGAATTTGTCCAAATCTACATCAAGATTTTTCATGTTAGTTTTTATGGGGTCAACTACAGATAAAGCTTTACATTTTGCATCAGCTTCTGCTCGTTGCCCTGGTGTCCAATCCTCTTTATATGATAGCTCTGCATCATATGCGCCGTCATCATTTTTTATCAGCTTACAATTCGAATTATGAACCCAAACTCCATTTTCGCCAACATGATAAGTATGGAAATCTTCTACCTAAAAATTATACACCTTGACAGGTTTGTCTGTCAACTCAACGTCAAAATTTTCAACTAAAAGAACATTTCCGTTTACATCAAGGAGTTCATCACCAACTATTAGTTCTCCTGCTTTGATAAAGCCTTGATTTTTTACATAAAACGGGTGGTCAACAGTTGTAACGATTTCTTCACCGTTCACAGTGAGATGAACAAGCGTTGTTACCTCTCTTATGTAGGTTTCAAGAACAGTTTTCGGAGAAGTTTCCATTGTTTCAGGGTCTGTTGAAATGACTTTATCTCCTGACTTTATCTTTTCTATGGCAACCATTCCTGCTACAGCCATGACAAGAGTTCCAGCAACGAAACATGACGGTTTAACTCCTGCACTGTCAGCTGCCTTGTTAAATCCGCTGTTCATTCCGCCGGTGAAAACAGCTACACTTGCTATAGTCGTCTGAGTTATATTGTATATAGAACTCTCATGCAAAGCCGCATTAAAGTCACTCAGTGTCAATCGTATTCAAATATGATACTATTTTAATATTCAAAACAGATAATTTTTGATTTGACACATTAATATATTTCTTACAATTTTCCGTTATTTCATAACGAAAGTGAATATTTATTACAAAATTATCAAATTGCTTATCTGGATAAATATCTGCATATTGCTTACTCTCAATATACCACAAATATGTATTGAGCTTATCTTGTAATATAACAATATGATCAAATTCAAACTTACCCTCAAAATGTAAATGATCATATATTTCCATAATTAAGGTTTTATTATCATCATCAAATGCTATTCCATCAATAACATTTACATCTGTAACAGCCATATATTTCACTTCCTGTTTTAAATTTGGTTAAATGAAATTTTATTTACCTCTAATCGTATTGATTGGTGTACCTTCAGGAATTACATCTCCAGGTTTAAAAACACCACCACCTTCTCCAGTAACTACAAGATCTTTATTTAAAGCTCCTGTATCAAATCCATTAGCCTTTTGATTAGATGTGTATGTTGCAGTTTGACTCGCTTTATACTCTTCAATAAAAGGATTTCCATCTGAATCTAAAGCAATACCATCGAGGTAATTTCCACCATTTCTCATGGCATTTCCATTCGAATCCATTGGCTTTACTGAAACTTGTGTTTCTGCTTCAGGGTGAGCTTCTTTCAAATTAGAAAATTGTTCTTTCTCAAACTTCTTCCCATTTTCTTGATTTTTGGTAACGGTTTCAGCCTTTTTCCCTGAATAATCCTTGCTAGCATTATGCACCAATACACCCAATCTACCAACAAGATATGTATGAAAATCCTCCACCTGAAAATTATACACTGTAGTAGGTTCTTCTGTCAACTCAATATCAAAATTTTCAACTAAAAGAACATTTCCGTTTACATCAAGAAGTTCATCACCAACTATTAGTTCTCCTGCTTTGATAAAGCCTTGATTTTTTACATAAAACGGGTGGTCAACAGTTGTAACGATTTCTTCACCGTTCACAGTGAGATGAACAAGCGTTGTTACCTCTCTTATGTAGGTTTCAAGAACAGTTTTCGGAGAAGTTTCCATTGTTTCAGGGTCTGTTGAAATGACTTTATCGACCGCAACAATTACTCTACTTTAACCTTTTTATATACTCATCTATCCCCATAACAAGCACCTCTTGCAACATTTCTAAATAACTTTTTTCTCCGTCACTTTTTTTGATCATGGCATCAAACACTTGTTTTAATTTGCCATCGATCATAACAGTGATGCCAGTTACCTTTTCGCCAGTATCTGTGTTTTCAAATTCTTCTGCCATAATACGCATTTTATTATCCATTATGCACTCTCCTGCAAGACTAAACGTTTCCTGTAACTTGCCGTATAAAAAGACTATTTGCGAGTTAGAATTGATTATTTACCATATTTTTCTTTAATTTCTTCATACCAACTCATCAATTCCGACACAGGTGATATCCCACTCTTGGTATAGTTATCATAACGGTAGGATGCATCGAATTTATGAGTAGCAACATCAAACTCCAACTTATATTCATTAGGACCTTTACATTGATACATATCGCACAATTCAACCAGTTTGTCAATATCTTTTATTCCGACCGATAAAAACTCGTCAGAGGCCTCATCATCGGCAAAATTACCAGCAGGTATAACACTATTTCCTTTAACAAAAATAGCATTGAACATTTTCTGCGATGTATCTTGATAAATATAGATATATATTTTATCAACACTTCCGTTGGTATATTCCATACATAGCGAAACAAATTCTGACTGTAAATCAGTGAATGCGTCTTCAAAACCTTTGATCATAATTTCCTCCTTGATTGTGTATAGTGTCTTATAATTTTATAACTTACACCAAAAGCAAATGGTCGTGATGAACCATTTTCGTATGTAAGCTTAACGTCTACATCAGTAACTTTTTTACCACTCTTTAATGCCTTCGACCACTCTCTTTCCATACTTCGATAATTATCTGTATTTTTTACTGCTCTATTTGAATCACTTCTCTGCGAAACGAGGTTATCTAAGTCTGTAGAACCTCCATCTTCATTCATATATGAAGGGCAGTTTTTATTATGCACCCAAACCCCGCACTCGCCAACAAAGTAAGTATGGAAATCCTCTACCTAAAAATTATACACCCTAACAGGTTTCTCTGTCAACTCAACATCAAAATTTTCAACTAAAAGAACATTTCCGTTTACATCAAGAAGTTCATCACCAACTATTAGTTCTCCTGCTTTGATAAAGCCTTGATTTTTTACATAAAACGGGTGGTCAACAGTTGTAACGATTTCTTCACCGTTCACAGTGAGATGAACAAGCGTTGTTACCTCTCTTATGTAGGTTTCAAGAACAGTTTTCGGAGAAGTTTCCATTGTTTCAGGGTCTGTTGAAATGACTTTATCTCCTGACTTTATCTTTTCTATGACAAGCAAACTAACCGCCTTGGCATTACCTAAAAACTCACCTGCCGCTCCAAGTCCGCCAAAACCTAGTCATGCGATGTGTAGAACATCTTCTAATCTAATTTAATCTGAAATAGCAGGTGCTCTTTCCCTTGCCCTCTTTTTTTAGTTCTCCTGCGGCAACAAGTTTTCTTAGTGCACCTTCGATAGAACTGTCACTGAGAGTAGGACAGAGTTCCCTTATATCCTGCTTGTTAAATCGTCCTATTTTGCTTTTGCTTGCCATTCTGACCATCTCAAGTGCAGGCAGTTTTTCTTGAACAAGGGAGGTACGCTCTTCAAAATCTTTATACGATGCAAGTATTGTGCCTAAAATGTACTTTATAAATGGCAAAGCATCCTCTTTGCCCTCGTGCCAGCCCGTCTGCGACTGACTCAGAGCACTGTAATACAGATCTTTGTTCTTAGAGATCTTTGCCTCGAGCGATATATATTTGCCAATGTAGAAGCCATTCTGATACAGCAGAAGAGTGGTAAGCAGACGGCTCATTCTTCCGTTGCCGTAATTAAAAGGGTGTATACATAGAAAATCGTGGATAAATATAGGGATAATTATAAGCGGCTCAACCTCCAAATTACCGATAACACGATTGTACTCTTCACATATCCTGTCAAGTGACTCAGATGTTTCATATGGCGCGAGCGGAGTAAACAGTATTTCTGTATGTCCATCGGGGTAAGCCGCACTGATATAATTCTGCACGCTTTTTGTTCTGCCAGCAAGCGGATTGTTCATATGACTATAAAGTATTTTGTGAAGCTGCAGAATATAGTTCTGAGTTATCGGAATAGCGTCAAAGCTTTCGTGTATAACGTTCAGCACGTCTCTATACCCTGCGATCTCCTGCTCGTCACGATTTCGAGGAGTAGTCTTTTCTTCGACCAACTGTTTGATCCTCGTGCTTGTTGTTACGATACCCTCTATCGCATTTGAAGCTTCGGTACTTTGAATTTTTGCTATCTCAATAAGCTTCTCCATCTCTTGCGGACGCTGTTTCAGATACTGTTCCTGTTTTCCAGCCTCTTTGTATATGGCCGCTATAAGTCCGAGAATATCAGAATCCCACTTTTGTTCTTTAAAAGCAGAGTAATTAAAACTTCTCATTTCCTTACCTCCATTATTTTCCCTTAAATTATAATATAAAATAAGGGAAATGTCAATAGAATAAGCAAATTTGTCCTTAATATTATGTGTGAAATAAGGGAATATATCAAACAGTATCCCTCTACTGTATAAAAGAGCCGATTTCTCGACTCTTTTGGTATCTATAGCATCGGGGAGCATATTCGTAATTTTATATCATAAATTGTTCCCCGCATTTCTTGTTTTGGTTATTAAAAAAGCACCTATCAGTGATAGATGCTAATGGAATTTGATAAATTCATATGGCTATTTCAACTTCCATGTTGATAAATGTAAACTTTTTTAGAAAGTATGATATAATATAGTATTGCATTAAATAAAAATACGAATCCATACTTACTCAGTCTATGTCACCTTACCCCCTCAATAACTCCCTTATCCATTTCATGCACAGTATCGCACAGCACAGAAATGTCCTCCGCCGAATGAGAGCAGATAAGGATAGTCTTACCCTGCTCTTTGTATGAAAGTAGGTACTCAAGCATTTCTTTTACGCCGTCCTTGTCAAGACCATTGAAAGGCTCGTCAAGAATGAGTATCTTCGGATTTTCCATAATGGTGTAGTGCTACAATAGATATTGGACAAAATTAAGAAAAAAGAAAAGAGAGATAG
>ERZ791746.96-NODE-96-length-96402-cov-4.431690_pt1 | contig 96402 bp, 104 predicted proteins | sample MGYA00510038_ERZ791746 | MGnify/ENA primary metagenome ERZ791746 (study PRJEB30046, sample SAMN00792018) | human gut metagenome | study: EMG produced TPA metagenomics assembly of the A metagenome-wide association study of gut microbiota in type 2...
CACAGAAGTTAAGCTCACCAGTGTCGAAAATACTTGGCGGGTGACTGCCCGGGAAAATAGAGCGGTGCCAACACAAAAGAAAAATCACTCAAAAGAGTGGTTTTTCTTCATATAGTCAGTGCTAATGGCGATGAGGATCCACCTGTTCCCATTCCGAACACAGAAGTTAAGCTCACCAGTGTCGAAAATACTTGGCGGGTGACTGCCCGGGAAAATAGAGCGGTGCTGACATTCCTCCTTAGCTCAGTCGGTAGAGCATGCGGCTGTTAACCGCAGGGTCGTCTGTTCGAGCCAGACAGGGGGAGCCAAAGACATCCATACAATGTGTGGATGTCTTTTTTGTTGATAAAAAGTTAAAAGCAGGAAGCCTTCCTTTTTTTAAGGAATAGTCTTCCTGCTTTTTTTATTCAAATTCGTAATAGTCTTTTTTATCAAATAAGTGGAAGGAAATTTGTACCAAAGAAAAACCTTCTTTTAAGAAAAGTTCGGAAAGTTCTTTAGCAACCCGATCCTGAACAGCCTGCGGACGTTCATACCACCAAATTTGGATGATAGGATATTGTTCGGTTAAGCCTTCTGTGGTAAAGAATTTGGATTCGCAAAGTTCTACAGTAACCCAATCTTCCGGACATTCCACCAAACGGGAAACAGTTTCAATGAGTGGGGAAGCGAGTTTTTCCATGCGGGAGGCAGAAACACCTTTTACAATAATCTGCGGCATAATGAGATTCCTTTCTGTTTGATATTAGATAGCATAAATGGGGCAGATGTGTGTTGTAGAAAATGTAATATCAGGAAAGATTGCTGCAAGTTTTTCTTTCAGAGTTTCGATCACAATGTCTTCAGTGTCAAAATGTCCTGCATCAAAGATACTGATACCGGCGGCAGCAGCATTCAGATATTCGTGCTGTTTTACTTCCGAGGTGAGCAGTGCATCCGCACCGGCAGCAAGCGCACTTTCCAGACAATCCGCGCCGGAACCGGAACAAAGAGCAACTTTTTGAATCGTGCTGCCTGCATCAGCAAACTTTACACTACGGGCATTCAGAGATTCTTTGACCAGAGAGGCAAATTCGGGTGCAGAGAGAGGATTCGGGAGAGTTCCAACCCGTCCCAGATAACTTTGTGAAACAGGATCCAGCAATTCCAGCCCGGTAATATTTTGCAGTCCGATGACCTGTGCCAGAACATCGTTGACGCCGCCCTCTGCAATATCCAGATTGGTATGTGCGCTGATAACAGCAATCTGGCTGCGAATCAGATGATAAACAACGCTGTCATCGTTGATGCGTTTGATGGGGTGAAAAATAACCGGATGATGGGTGATGATCAATTGAGCACCAATTTCTTTTGCGTAATTTACCACGTCCATGGTGCAGTCAAGGGCAAGCAGAACTTTGGATACCGCCTGATAGCGGTCACCGACCAGAATGCCGGTATTATCAAAGTCCATGCTGAGGGAAAACGGGGCAAACTGGTCAATGGCAGAATAAAGATCAAAAACAGTAGACATAATATCCCTCCATCTGAAAGGTAGAATCAGGTTAGTCGGTGAGAAGATTGTCAGTGATGGTTAAAATTTGCTGATGAACGGTCAAAAGTTGTGCTGCCTCTTCGGATTTTCCGCGATGAGAAAGTCCTTCTGCAATATCCTTTATAAATCCGGCAGTGCGCAGTAATTTTTCTTTGGATTCGACGGTATGCTGCTCCGGCAGAATGCCGCAGAAGCTTTCCAGCAGGGAGAGCTTCCAGCACTCTCCGGTATATTCCGCAGCGAAAACAACATAGGTGTATCGTCCGGAACGAAGCGCCTGCTCATGAAAGATCGGGAAGCCATTTTCAAATAAAAAGGAGCGGAGAATATGTTCCCGTGACTGCGGCTGAAGGATCAGGCGAATACCAGGCTTTTTTAAAAAAGCTGCCTGATCCAGAATGTCGGTGATGACCTCGCCCCCAATGCCAGCAATAGTAACATCAGTGATGGGGTATTGTTCCAGTCCCTGCAGGCCATCGGTCAAAATAGTTTGGATTTGAGCGGAAAATCCTGCCTGCTCGATGTTTTTTTGGGCAGAAGCCAGAGGACCGGGGTTGATATCGCAGGCATATCCGCGAACTGCACCACGCCGCATCAGTTCAATGGCAAGATAGCCATGATCACAGCCAATATCGGCAAAAATAGCGTCAGGACGTACCAGAGCGGCTGTGGCAGCTAATCGTGGGTCCAGTTTGGCAGACCGTTTTTGTGCCAAATCGATGCCCTCCTTTTATACAGAATGGTTTTATGAATTTAAGTATATCACAGGATAAAAAACGCAGCAAGAAAAAAGGGATACAGGATGCATTTGCATCCTGTATCCCTTTTTAATATTACAGATCAATGGTAAGTCCTACCGGGCAATGGTCGCTTCCCATAATGTCAGTATAGATTCTGGTATCACTTACTTTATCCATCAGACGGTTGGATACCAGGAAATAGTCAATGCGCCACCCTGCGTTCTTCTCACGGGCTTTAAAGCGATAGCTCCACCACGAATAGATACCGGTTGCATCCGGGTTTTTTGCGCGGAAGGTATCGGTAAAGCCACTTGCAAGCAGCTCGGTCATTTTCTGGCGTTCTTCATCGGTAAACCCTGCATTTTTGCAGTTGGTTTTTGGGTTTTTCAGGTCAATTTCCTGATGAGCGACGTTCATGTCTCCACAGATGATGACCGGTTTCTTTTTGTCCAGATTGCAGACATATGCTCGGAAGTCATCTTCCCACTGCATACGGTAATCAAGGCGCACCAATTCATTCTGAGAATTTGGGGTATAAACGGTAACCAGATAGAAGTTGTCATATTCCAGTGTGATTACACGGCCTTCATGGTCGTGCTCATCGATGCCAAGACCATAGGATACCGACAGAGGTTCCTGTTTTGCAAAGATGGCAACGCCGGAATATCCTTTTTTCTCGGCACTGTTCCAGTACTGAAGATAGCCCGGTGTTTCAAAGGATGCTTGATCCGGCTGCATTTTAGTTTCTCCAAGGCAGAAAAAATCGGCATCTTCGGCTGCAAAGAAGTCAAAAAAACCTTTTCCAGCGCAGGCACGCAGACCGTTGACATTCCAGGAAATCAGTTTCATAAAAGTCCTCCTTAAAATGAAATGGGATTTTGAGGGATAAGAGAAGAAAATATCGTTTTATCAGAGAATCAATCATTGTCAGAAAGCCGTGAGGCAAACAGACGTTTCAGAAGCAGCGCGCTGAGCAGCAAAGTCAAAAATTCCGAAACAGGAACGGTTGCCCAGATACCGCCTACACCAAAGAGGGAGCTGAGCAGGAACAGAACCGGAACCAGGAAAAACAATCCTCTGCCAAGAGAAATGAGTGTTGCTTCGCGGGAAGCCTCCAATGATTGATGGAAGGTTGCGCTGATGATATTGAGCCCCATCGGCAGGTAAGCAATAAAGTAGATTCGGATTGCATAAACGGCAACCTCAACCAGATCAGGTGTTGGTTCGGTAAAGATGCTCACTACGGCAATCGGGAAAAATTCACCGATTAACACAAAGCACAGCGAAGCACACAGCACAGTGATAACTCCTAGACGGAAAAACTGTTTGACACGATGAATATTTCCAGCACCGGCATTGATGCTGCACAGCGGCTGTAAGGTAGAGCTGGTGCCGGTATAAACAGCCAGGAACAGGTAAGCAACGTTGGAAATAATGCTGTAACAGGTGACGGCAGCAACACCGCCCTTGCTCATCAGCTGGATATTAAACAAAAGGATGATGAGTCCAGAAGAACATTCCGCAATCAAGCTTGGGAGACCATTCTGCCAAATTCGCTTGAGACGCGAGAAGAGCTGCAGATCGGAAAAACGGAATTTCAAACTGCAATCTGGCTTTAAAAAATGGGTGAGCATAATCAGAATGCTGATAAATCCAGAAAATGCGGTTGCTCCGGCTGCTCCGGCCATTCCCCAGTTAAACAGGAAGATGCAGACATAGTCCAGCACAATATTGAGAAGACAGCTCACAATACCCGCTGCCATAACACGCTGTGGGTCGTGGTCGTTCCGGATAAACACACCTAAAAAATTATTGACCACAAACAGGATGGCTCCGCCGTTTAAGATGCGCAGATATTGGCCGACCAACTCGATGATAGAATCATCTGCTCCGCCAAGATAGGCGATAGGACGCCAGAAAACAGCACCCAAAATACCGATAATCAGAGAAAAGATACAGGTAAACAGCACAGCTGCCGTAAAATAGCTGTTTGCTTCCTCTTCCTTTCCCTGTCCGCGGCAGATAGAAAGGGCGGTTGCTCCGCCCATGCCCATCATCTGGGCAAATCCGATCTCTAAGGAGTAACAGGGGAGGGTGATATTGAGCGCAGCAAGTCCCTGACTGCCGACACCCCAACCGATAAAGATCGTATCAAACAAGACATACACTGCCAGCATCAGCGAGGAAACCAGATTGCTTCGAAAATATTGAAAAAATAATCTGGAGACTGGCTGTGTCAGCAGTGTTTCAGAAGAAGGTTGATTGGTTTCACTCATGATTTTGGCTCCTGATACAGAATTTTTGGATGCTGGTAACACAAAGAGACAGCATCCAGACGCTGGAAAATTCTCTGGCGGAGAGATTCATCCCAGCTTTTGTCATCTTTGTGCTCATCCATCACAAAATCCAGATGATTTTTCATGTGCTCCTTTGCGTCAAATCCAATGGGAGCAAAGGTCAATCTTGGATTATTTTCCATCTTGCTGGTGTGGTATCCCTGAATTTTGTCGCACTGAAGGTAGAATAGATCTTTCGCATAATAGATAGTCAGCCATTCTGGGTCAACTTTATCTCCGTTATAGTTATAATTTTCGCTGTAACATAACGTCTGACGGTTACTGAGGCATTCGCGCATTTCCATCAGGTTTAAGATACTTCCCTGTTCATCAGTGATATATCCACCATAGGTTGGGTCAACCATAATCCATTTACCAAGATCCCGAGCGTATGCTTCACAGACAACGTGGTTGTCCCGGTCATAAGGGGACATCGGCATGATGGACATGGCTCTTGCACAGATTCCCAGTCCCAGCAAGCATTCTGTCAGGGCAATGGACAAAGACAGGCAGTTAATGCCGTTTTCTTTTCCATGGTCAAAGGAAAATTCGAGCAGCTTTTCTGCACAGGGTTCGATATGATTGTCAAACTCCCCATTGTGGAAGCAATGCTGTGTCATCCACTCCACCATGCGGATAATTTTTTGCGAGTCGGGACCCTGGCCAGCAACATCTGTTAAATGATATTTCGAAACCACCTTCTCAAGCTGTGAATCAAAATGATATTCTATTGTTTCGTCCTGATTTCCGGCTTGAAATTCAGACGCTGATTTTAACATACCGGCATAAACACGATCAAAAATACTGCAATCCATGATGAAATCTCCTTTCTTATTTGGTAATATCATAACACTTATTATTCTTTATTACAACATATATTGCATACAAATATATGTGCGCTTTCTGTGCATGATATAAAAATTATACTACAAAGGGATAACTTTGAAAAGGAAAATCCTGCATCACGCAAAAGAATGATTGACTTTCTGATAGGATCGGGTATGATAAATTTGTGGAGATCCAAAAGGATACGGGAGGAAAACAACGTGAAAGAAAAATTGCCGACCAAGACGTCGGAAAAAATCAGATTTATACTGTCTGTTCTGGTCTTTCTGGCATTTGTACCGCTGACCATCTGGGGAATTCCAAAGGTAATGGCGCTCAGTGATCCGGTTGCCAGAGAGAATCTTCAGCAGTATTTTGCATCCAAAGGAATCGGCGGATGGCTTATTTTTCTGGCAGTTCAGATTTTGCAGGTCGTAGTTGCCATGATACCGGGAGAGCCAATCGAAATCTGTGCAGGGTTATTGTATGGACCGGTATGGGGAACACTCAGCTGTATGCTGGGTATTTTGATCGGTTCGCTGATCGTTTATGCTCTGGTAAAAAAACTGGGTATGCCGATTGTATCTGTTTTTATTGATCCGGACAGGCTGCAAAACTTGTGGTTTGTGCGGGATGAAAGCCGTTTTGAAAAAATTGCTTTTTTGCTCTTTTTTATTCCCGGAACCCCAAAAGATCTTTTGACCTGGGCAGCGGGTTTGCTTAAAATTAATCCGTTGCGATTCTTTCTCTTTTCCACCATTGCCCGCCTGCCCTCTATTTTAACATCCACCCTCGCAGGCGCTTCCCTGATTACCGGAGATTTTATTACTATGGCACTGATCTTTGGCATAACCGGCTTTATCAGTATGATTGGAATTTATCTGCACAAAAAAATCAGTCAGAAAAAATAAAGCAGAAATAGAAAAAAGCCTGTTTTTTTAAAAACAGGCTTTTTTCTAAAGTTAAGGTTTGTATGAGAGTTTGAAGATGGCTTTTCTTAATCATCGCACGTTGTCCGGACGCCGATGAAAAATGCTTTTGGTTGTAGAAAAAAGGAGGTTTTTCTGACGACCATAAGTCACAAGTTATCTTGATTCTGATTATAGTATAAGAATGCAAAAAAGTCCAATTGTACTTTTGTATCATTTTCCAAAAAAGTATTGATTTTTCCTATTCATCGATTTTAAGAGAATCCAGATAAGAGCCAATGGCATCACCGGCAAGCTGCGCGGTATATAAAACTTCTTCCAGAGTATTTCCATGGGAACCAAGCTCCAGCAGCAGTGAACCGGTGGTCAGATCCTGATTATATTTTCGGTAACAGAAAAAGACAGGTCGGGTGAGAGTGGGGTAGCGGCTTTCAATGGCGTCCTGCATCCCGGCAGCAAATCGGAAGTTTTTGCTCCAGTTTGGCATATCCATTGTGCCGTCATCACATCCGGCGATAATCATCATCTGTGCAGCCTTTTTACCGTTGATTTCGGTAATAGGTTTTACCAGTGTGGTATCCCGCTGAACGGCGTCACGGTGAACATCCAGCACTACCTTGATGCTGGGATATTTGTCCAGATAATCTTGTACAGTGACAGCACTGCGCTCGTAGGAACCGTTGTAGGAAGGGTAGTCGTGCTGTGTTTCGTCGTGCAGCACCTCGATTCCGTGGGCTCGAATTGCCTGAGCCATCACCTCTCCGGCAGCGACAATATTTTGTGTGTTGTCAGTGGTACGCCAGGTGTGCCGGGTATCGTATATATCAGTATCATACGGTTCAAAGCTTTCGGTTGCATGGGTGTGCATAATGAGCACCTGGGGGCCTTCAGAGTCAATTTGGACCGGATTTTCCTGCTGTAAATAGGTTTGCGCTTCTTCATCAGAAACGGAGGTTGTATTTTTAATAATGCCGGCACCAAAGGTAAGCTGACCGGTTTTGTCCTGAATGGAGAAGTCCTCCTCCACAATCTCCCCCTGATACTCTTCGGGGATAGAATAATCCTCAGGCATCTCCTGTGAGGAAGAAAGTTCAGGAAGATCGGAAAGAGCATTGTCCTGTGTATCTTGAGATTTGAAAGAATCGGAATCTGTTTTGGAATCAGAGGAAGGTTTAGAAGGATTTTCGGAAGAATTTTGAGAAGAAAAAGGCAGCTCTTCCTGATTTGGGTCGCTGATATCACCGGCAAAACGCTGTTCCAGATGATCGATAGCGCGGTCTGGAACGGTGGAGAGAGCAGAAAAAACCGCAGCATCTTCCCGAAGATTTTGTATTTGCGGCTTAATCTGTTCCACCAAAACAGCAGTGGAAAGAATCCCGGGGACTGTCGCCACAGCGACCAGCCCCCAGAACACTCCTTTTTTCAGAATCTGTTTTTTTCGTTTTCGTCCCATTCTTTTAACCTCCAAAACGAAACCCGTTTATTTTCCTGTTTTGATAGATATGCAGAAAGGACGATAAATAGAAGAGAAAAATTTTATGCGCATAGGAAGGAAATTTCCTCCAGGCTAAGCTCAGGATAGAGTGCTTTGTTGATGGCAAGGGAGATAAATTTTGCCGAATGGCCGATCATCCGGTCAACCTCCCTTGGAGTGACCATCGCACAGCGGGCGGAAGGGTCAATTTCCTCTTTGGGTTTCTGGGAGAATTCAGCGGTCAAAGTAGCCCCGTCGATGACAGTGGGGACTCCGATAGAGATGACAGGAATTCCCATCGTCTTTTCGCTGATTTCTTTCCGGCTGTTCTGGACGCCTGAGCCGGGAGAGATGCCGCTGTCCGAAATCTGGATAGTTTTTCCAAGGTGGGAATAATCCTGCGCAGCCAGAGCATCCACCGCAATGACAGCATCCGGGCGGATAAAGTTGACCAGAGCAGATAGAATCTCGCCGGTTTCAATTCCAGTTTGTCCCATAACTCCCGGCGCAATAGCGGAAGTTTTTCGCAGAGTATCAAGACCAGTCTGCTTTGCAAGCTCTCCTTTAAGATGGCGAGTAGCAAGAATCCGGTTTATGACCGCAGGTCCCAGCGCATCTGGAGTGATTTGATTGTTGCCAAGTCCGGCGACCAGTACACTTCCATGGGAGGGCAGCAGCTCCCGAATACAGTCGGCAGCCGCATTAATTTCGTCCTGAGGGTCCAAGAGACTGTTCCAAAGCGGAGGGGTCTGGATGGTAATATATCTGCCGCGCGGTTTTTGCAGCTTTTGTGCAACTGCGGGAGTGGTGATTCTAACACAGGTAATCTCAACTGAGCCATGTTTTTTGGTGTGTACTGAGAGACCTTCCGGTAGAGTTTTTGAAGATTTTTCACAAGTGTTTTCCTGCTTGAGAAGACTTTGAGCAAGCTCGATTGCAAGATCAGAGCGGGGAACAGAGAGAGGTTTTATGTTCATAACAAGCTCCTTTCGGGGAAGAATTTTACAATCAAAGCTTTGGTTTGCTACGCAAAAGTATTCAAAACAGGTGAGAAAATGAAAAAAATGCTGGGAGAGTGACCGAATAAAGCTGTTTAAAAGGATGGTAAATTGGAACAGTATACAAATAATTAAGAAAAGAGTTGATTTTTAGGTAAAAGGATGGTAAAATTGAGTGTACTGTCAAGATGGAATAGGAGGTGTTTAGAATGGCAAACATCAAATCTGCTAAGAAGAGAATCCTGGTTCAGGCAAAACGTGAAGCTCGCAACAAAGCATACAGAACCAACCTCAAAACTGTTCTGAAAAAAGCTAACGCAGCTATCGCAGAAAACGCAGAGAACAAAGATGCTCTGGTTAAAGCAGCTGTTAAAACAATTGACCAGGCTTGTGCAAAAGGTATCATCCACAAGAACTGCGCTGCTAGAAAGAAATCCACTCTCGCTGCTCTGGCAAAATAGTTTTTGCACCGGGCTGTAAAGCAGGATTCAATTTGAAGCAAAAATAAAATTATCCGGATAATTTTATTGGAAGATCCACAGGCCGTCAGGTCTGTGGATTTTGTTTTATACAAGGAGTGAGCTTGCAAATGGCACATAGCGAGAAAATGACTCAGACCCAATCTCTTTTTAAAGGAAGAATCATTGAGGTAAAAAAGGATAAGGTCCTTTTGGAAAACGGGAAAGAAACCACCAGAGAAGTGGTCGTACATCATGGCGGTGTTTGTATTGCGGCAATTGATGAGCAGGACAATATCCTGCTGGTCAAACAGTTCCGTTATCCTTATGGGCAGGAACTGATCGAGCTGCCTGCAGGCAAGATCGAGCTGGGAGAAGACCCTAAAACCTGTGGCATCCGTGAACTGGAAGAAGAATGCGGCTGTACAGCAGATCACTTTGAAAAGCTGACCGAACTGTATCCAACCCCTGCTTACTGCACCGAAATTATCCATATCTATTACGCACAGGGCTTGCATGAAACCAAGCAGCATCTGGATGAAGGGGAATTTTTGACTGTAATGCGCGTGCCGTTTTCTCAGGCGGTGCAGATGGTGCTTTCTGGTGAGATCAAAGACGCCAAAACACAGATTGGAATTCTCAATCTTTTGGCAAGAAGACAACTGCCATGTAAATAAAGTATGAACTTTCGCACAAGTAGGAAAGTTTGTGCTATAATAAAAAACACAGACTGCCTTTCGTTATCGAAAGGCAGTTTTTTATGGATGAGAATTTGAAAAAGGAAGGGATCAAGCCATGGAAGAACAGGAAAATAAGCTGGGGACAGCACCGATTGGAAAGTTATTGGTGCAGATGTCGCTGCCGGCAATCACTGCACAGGTTATTAATGCGTTGTATAACATTGTAGACCGAATTTATATCGGTCATCTCCCGGAAGTGGGTTCACTTGCGCTGGCATCATTGGGTGTAGCGTTTCCACTGATTATGATTATCTCCGCATTTGCAGCACTGATTGGTATGGGTGGCGCACCAAGAGCCGCAATCGCAATGGGGGCTGGAAAGAAGGATGAGGCAGAGAAAATTTTGGGAAATTCTTTTTCTGCGCTCTTTTTGATGTCGATTGTGCTGACCGTTTTGTTCTTGCTGACCAGCGATACATTGCTTACCTGGTTTGGTGCAACCGAAAAATCCCTGCCGATGGCAAAATCTTATTTTACCATCTATGTTTTAGGAACGATTTCGGTGCAGATGGCGCTGGGACTTAATTCCTTTATCAGTGCACAGGGTTTTTCCACCATGAGCATGATGACGGTACTGATCGGTGCAATCAGCAACATTATTCTCGACCCGATTTTAATTTATGGGTTTGATATGGGGGTAAGGGGAGCCGCAATTGCGACCGTCTTTTCCCAGACCATTTCGGCAGTTTGGGTTATTGTGTTCCTTACCGGCAAGAAAACCATCCTGAAAATCAAGATGGCAAACTTGAAGATTCAGAAAGAAATTCTGCTTCCAGCAATTGCGCTGGGTGTTTCTCCATTTATCATGCAGTCGACCGAAAGCTTGGTACAGCTGACATTCAACGCACAGATCAAACATTATGGTGGAGATCAGGTCGATATTCTTATCAGCGCCATGAGCATTCTGCTTTCCTGTATGCAGTTTTTTGTACTGCCAGTAACAGGACTGACTCAGGGTGCACAGCCGATTGTCAGCTATAATTACGGTGCGAAAAAGATTGACCGAGTTAAAAAGACTTTTGGACTGCTGGTAAAATCGGCACTAATCTATACCACAACCGTTTGGGCGCTGGTTCTTCTGTTCCCAACCGTGTTTATCCGCCTGTTTTCCTCCGACCCGCAGTTGCTTGCGATTGCTCCGGGATATTTGAGAGTATTTATGTCCGGTATGCTGTTGCTGGGTGCACAGTTTAGCTGTCAGCAGACCTTCGTTGCACTGGGTCAGGCAAAGGTATCCATGTTCCTGGCACTGCTCAGAAAGATTATCCTTCTGATTCCTCTGGCACTGATCCTGCCGTTGATCATGGGCTTTAATGGTATTTTTATTGCAGAGCCTGCGGCGGATGTTTTGGCATCGTTGAGTACCTCGACAGTATTTTTCCTGATGACCAGAAAACTTTTTTCCGGCGAGAAGACATCGCTTAATGATTAATAAAAAAATCCTGTCTGAGTGCAAAGCACTCAGACAGGATTTTTTCTTTAGCTTTTTTCGGAGGATTTGCAGAGAAGTCCAGCAAGCAAAGCAGCGATGATTGCTACTGTGATGCCTCCGGCACTGGCGGTCAGTCCTCCAGTAAAGGCACCAAACAGCCCATCGCTGCTGACCGCTTCTCGAACCCCCTTTGCAAGAGTTGCGCCAAATCCGGTTAAGGGTATCGTGGCACCTGCTCCAGCAAAATCAATCAGCGGCTGATACAGTCCGATTCCGCCTAAGATGACCCCGAGAACAACATAGGAAACCAGAATTCGAGCGGGAGTAAGTTTGGTATAGTCGATGAGCACCTGACCGATGGCACAGATGATTCCTCCCACCAGAAAGGCTTTGAGTAAAAGGAACAGATCCATCAGCAAATGACCTCCTTTGGGTTTGGGGTGGACGAAAGATAGACAAGGTGAGCAATACCCGGAATGCTCTCTCCCTGTTGTGTACTGGTAGGGCTCATCAACGCACCGGTTGCAAGAAAGAGCACATTTTTTAACCTCTGGCAGGCAATCTGCGGGAGAATAAAAGAACACAGCACCGATGCTGCACATCCGCAGCCGGAGCCGCCAGCATGGACATCCTGTTTTTTGCGGTCATAGATCATAAGCCCACAGTCGTTGTGGAGTTTTGCCATGGGGTATCCTTCTGCCTGCATCAGGCGTTCGAGCAGACGGCTTCCCACAAAACCGAGATCACCGGTTAAAATCATGTCATAATCTTCCGGTCTGGTGTTGGTGTCAGAAAAGAACTGACACAGAGTTTTGGCAGCTGCAGGTGCCATGGCGGCACCCATATTGTTAATGTCGGTAATTCCAAGATCCTGCACAGTGCCGACTGTGACAGCGCGTATAAAAGGAGCCTGTACGCTTGGAGCAACTACACAAGCACCGGAACCAGTTACCGTCCATTGCGCAGTGGGGGTGCGCTGACCGCCATATTCCAGCGGAAACCGGAACTGACGCTCTGCGGAGCAGAAATGGGAGGAGGTAGCGGCAAGGCATCGCTGCCCTAGTCCGGTGTCGACAAACATGCTGGCCAGACATAAGCTCTCGGACATAGTCGAACAGGCGCCGTACAGACCAAAGAATGGGATCAGCATATCGCGGGAAGCATAGGCAGAACTGATGCACTGGTTAAGAAGATCCCCCGCAAACAGAAAATCGATCTGATCTTTTTGAGTATTGCACTTTTGCAGCGCCAATTCGATTGCTGTTTTCTGCATGTGCGTTTCTGCCTTTTCCCAGGTTTTCTGTCCAAAGGAAGAATCATCTGACAACAGGTCAAAATATCCAGCCAGAGGCCCCTGCTTTTCTTTTTTTGCACCAACAGCGGCATAACCGATAATGGAGGGGGAGGAGGAAAGAATCAGTGTTTTGCTTCCAATTCGTTTTGCCATATCAAATCATCTCCCTTTTATCCAAACAGAACCAGAATGATTCCATAAATAACCGAGGCGCTCACGCCATAAACGATGACAGGACCGGCGATAGAAAACATCTTGGCTCCAAGTCCCAGGATGTAGCCTTCTGTTTTAAACTCCATTGCAGCACTTACCATCGAGTTTGCAAATCCAGTGATGGGGACAAGGGTTCCGGCGCCCGCATGCTTTGCAATGTTGTCATAAACATTAAGCCCGGTCAATACAGCGGAAAGAACAACCAAGGAAAGTGAGGCAAACACAAAACCAAGTTCCCCTGCCCCTCGGCTTTGGTAGAAAAAGACCAGCAGCTGACCGATGGCACAAATACCACCGCCAAAAACAAAGGCTTTCAAAATATTCATAGGTCCTTTGGATTTCGGGCTTTCTTCCTGTGTCCATTGTGCGTATTCCTGTTTTGTCATGGATGGGTTCTCCTTTCAAAGGCAAATCTTACATGTTAAAGAAATTTTTATTGTATCTTTTGTCTGATTCGTGTATAGTTATAGTATGTGCCAGGGAGAATCGTTTCATTTCTGGAAGTTATTGGAAGATTATCTTGTGATTTTCTGTAATAAAAAAGGGGGAGATATCGATGGTTGACTTTCTTCGTCGCAGCTGGGCAGTAGTGGATTTGGATTGTATTGATTATAATATCCGTTCCATCAAACAGAAGCTGAAGCCGGGCTGCATGATTATGGGTGTTGTCAAGGCAGATGCCTATGGACATGGGGATAAGTATATTGCGGATGAGCTGGTTCGTCTGGGAGTGAACTGGTTTGCGGTATCCAACCTTACCGAGGCGATGTCCCTGCGCAATCAGGGAATCTATCACCCTATCCTGATTTTGGGAACAACCCCACCAAACAAAGCAAAACAGCTTTGCGAATACAATATTACACAGGCAGTATTTTCGCTGGAGTATGCGAAAAAGCTTCAGCAGCAGGCGCAGCGCGCGGGTGTGACGGTCGCCTGCCACATTAAGGTAGATACCGGTATGGGAAGAATCGGATTTGAAGCGGATCAGGACATGGATAACGCGGTGGAAGAAATCGCACAGGTCTGCCAGTATTCTAATCTGCGTTGTGACGGTATTTTTACCCACTTTTCCAGTTCGGATGAATATAACGATGATTCGATTGACTATACCCGTCAGCAGTATGAGTGTTTCATGAAAACCTGTGATGAGCTGCAAAAACGAGGCATCCACTTTATGATTCGGCATTGCTGCAACAGCGGTGGTATTGTCAACTATCCAGAATTCCATCTGGATATGGTTCGTGCCGGTGTACTGATTTATGGTTTGGTACCGGATAAGGCATGTGAAGGCAAGATTGACCTAAAACCTGCAATGCAGCTTCACTCGGTCATCTCGATGATCAAGGAGGTTAAAGCGGGGGCAAAACTCAGCTACGGCAGAACTTTTACCGCAGACCATGATATGCGTATCGCAACTGTTCCAATTGGATATGCAGACGGTTATCACCGCAGCCTTTCTAATCGTGGCAGAATGTTGGTAAACGGCCATTTTGCTAACATCGTTGGCAGAATCTGTATGGACCAGCTGCTTTTAGATGTGACCGGAATTCCGGATCTGAGCGATGGAATGCAGATCACTATTGTCGGGGAAGAGGACGGCAAGCGCATTACCATGGAGGAGATTGCTGCCATGACCGATACTGTTCACTATGAAATCATGTGCGTTATCGGAAAGCGTGTGCCGAGGGTTTACCGCAGAGGTGGAAAAGATATCGGCGTAGTTGACTATGTCCGCCATATGGTAGAATAAAAGGAAACTGAACTTATAAAAAACAGAGCATCCCTTCCAAACGGAAGGGATGCTCTGTTCCCACTAGGGGGAAAGATAAAGTGAAGAAGGAGGGGAGAAAATGAAAACGTATTGGATGGCGGCAGTTATTATTCTGCTCATAATCATCTTAGTTTATACACTGTATCGAAAATTTCGCCGCGCCAATCCCTGGAGCCGTGCACCCTATGAGCGCAGACAATATTTTTTGAGTCCGGCAGAAAAAGTTTTTTATGATATTCTTGATGAACTGGTTGGCGAGGACATCACCATCTGCCCAAAGCCTTCAGTCAGGGAAGTTTTGCAGGTAAGAGCAGATGTCAGAAGGGACAGGCTCAAATATTTTAATTGGATTTCTCAGAAGCATGTTGACTTTGTACTGTGTGATAAGGACACCATGCAGATTCTCTGTGCAGTCGAGCTGGATGACCGTTCCCATGAGCGCTCAGACCGTCAGCAGCGGGATGCATTTCTGGACAAAGCGTTTAAAAAAGCAAAGCTCCCTCTGTTTCATATTCCCTGCAAAAAGAACTATGGCGCAAAAGAGTTAAATGAGCTTTGTCGATTCCTGTGCAGTGATATGCTGGAACTGAGCGACGAAGAGGAGGTTGAGGAAGTTCCCATCTGTCCTGACTGCGGAATTCCAATGGTGTTAAGGACAGCTTCCCGCGGGGAACACAAGGGACAACAATTTTATGGATGCCCCAATTTCCCGGAATGCAGACAGACAAGACCTTATCGGGGATAAAAACAAAAGCGCGGACTGCCCGTTCGGGCAGTCCGCATTGAAGAAGAAAATGGTGTTATCAGAAAAGAATTAGAAATCAACTTCCTCATCGTAGAAGCAGCATTTGAGCAGTTTTTCCATCTGTGCAGGAGTGATTTCACGTGGGTTGGAGCCGGTGCAAGCATCGCCAACAGCCAGTTCAGCAACCTGTGGCAGTTTTTCGAGGAATTCTTTTTCATCGATGATGCCGCCTTCGTAATCACGGATGCAGGTTGGGATATCAAGCTGTTTGTTCATGTTTTTGATATGAGCGATCAGAGCATCTGTGGTTGGCTCAAGTCCCAGGAAAGTAGCAATTTCAGCATAGCGTTTGTCAGCTTCTGGATTCTTGCTGTTGTATTTGATAACTTTTGGCAGATACATTGCGTTTGCGCAGCCATGAACAATGTGACCACCGCTGTATGCAGCACCGGTTTTGTGTGCCATGGAATGAACGATACCCAACAGAGCATTGGAGAATGCCATACCAGCCAGGCACTGTGCGTTGTGCATGCTTGCACGAGCTTTCATGTCGCCATTATAGCTTGCTACCAGATCGCGGCTGATCATCTTGATTGCGTGCAGAGCAAGAGGATCGGTGTAATCGCAGTGCAGAGTAGAAACATAAGCTTCGATTGCATGGGTCATAGCGTCCATACCGGTGTGAGCGGTCAGTTTCTTTGGCATGGTTTCAGCCAGAGCAGGGTCAACGATTGCAACATCTGGAGTGATATTGAAGTCAGCCAGAGGATATTTAACGCCTTTCTTGTAGTCGGTGATAACCGAGAAAGCGGTTACTTCGGTAGCGGTACCGGAAGTGGATGGGATAGCGCAGAATCTAGCTTTTTTGCGAAGTTTTGGGAAGTTGAATGGGATGCAGAGTTGTTCAAAAGTGGTGTCTGGATATTCATAGAATGCCCACATTGCTTTTGCAGCATCGATTGGAGAACCGCCGCCGATGGATACGATCCAGTCAGGCTCGAATTCACGCATCATTGCAGCACCTTTCATAACGGTGTCAACAGATGGGTCTGGTTCAACGCCTTCAAACAGAGCAACTTCCATGCCTGCTTCTTTCAGATAATCACATACTTTGTCCAGGAAGCCAAAACGTTTCATGCTGCCGCCGCCGACAACAACAATGGCACGTTTTCCCTCTAAGGTTTTCAGTGCTTCCAGTGCGTTTTCGCCGTGATAAAGATCTCTTGGTAATGTAAATCTAGCCATGATAAATGCCCCCTGATATCATTTGACTGATGGTGTGTTATAATAAGTTGGTTAAATTTTTATCAACCTTCTAAGCCCCATTATATACGCCTTTTTTAATTTGTCAATAGTTTAACAATCAGATTTTGAGAGTTTTGAAAAAATCGGCAAATAGCTTATTATAAGCCCAAAAACTTGAACTTTTTGACCGAAAGAAATGGAGATAAATGATGGAATATACGCTGATCCGCAGCAAGAGAAAAACAGCGGTGATACAGATTCAAAAGGATGGAAGCGTTGTCGTCAGGGCACCGCAGCGCCTTGCAAAAAAAGAGATCGACCGATTTGTGCAGCAAAAATCGGAGTGGATTTCTTTTCATCAGGATAAGATCAAAAGAGAACGAGAGAGGCTGGGTACCTTTTCCTTTTTAGATGGAAGATTTCCTCTGTTGGGGGCGATGTTTCCGGTGGAATATCTGGATGAGGGAAAGCCATTTTATTATGAGGGGACATTTTTTCTGTGCAAAGGAAGCGAAGAGGAACTTTGCGCACAGGCACAGCAGCTTTACCGAAAGATTGCACGGGAAGAGCTTAGTCGCAGGGTAGCTTTTTATGCACAGAAAATGGGAGTATTCCCAACAGCAATTCGAATCAATGGAGCAAAGGGAAGATGGGGTTCCTGCTCCGGAAAGAACAGCTTGAATTTCAGCTGGCGGCTGATGATGGCGCCGGAGCACGCAGTCAATTATGTTGTGGTACATGAACTGTGCCATATCCTGCATCATGACCATAGCAGGGAATTCTGGCAGGAGGTCGAGCGCTTTTTCCCTGACTGGAAAGAGTGCCGGAACATTTTGGCACAAACATCACAAAAGCCTTATTTTATGATACAGGAATAAACAATCAGGGGGAAGAACAGATAAGAGTTCTTCCCCCTGATATTTTGATTAACCCATCATGCTGGAAATGCTTTCAACAATATCGCCCACAGCCTGAACAGCCTTGCCGGCTTTTTTCTTCATCTGTTTTGCGGTATTTTTCTTTTTACCGGTCATCATATAAGCAGCGGTACCGACTGCAGCGGTAACAGCTGCACCGGTGAGAATAGTTGGAAGGTTCATTGGCATAAATCTCACTCCTGTTTGAAATTTGGCTTCACTGATATTTGAGTGAAGCATCATTTTTATTATGTCGCTGACAAACCAGGATAAACAATGAAGATTCTGGATTTTAAACATTTGTTTTTAAAGTTAGGAAAGGTCAAAACAATTTTTCAGTAATTTTGAATTAATTGTTATTTTAGCAGGATAAGTGGCATTAAGTTACAGGATTTCAAGAAAAATTGTACATTGTAAACAATCTTTAAATATGGTATAATGTAAAACTGTGCGCTGTTTTCAGACGTTATTAGGGAATATCAATGAGGGGGCACAATGATTCATTTAGGGGAGTATTTTTAAACGTTTGAAAAACGCATGAAGAAGATAGACTAAGATAAAGGCGGAGGAATTATGGAAGCACTGATTACACGTACTGACGGATTGATGTTCGTCATTTTGTTAATGGTGGCATTTTCTCTTTGGCTCCAGCGCTACAAAGTATTTAAATCGCTGGGACCTGTTTTAACGGTTGTTGTATTTGGTATTATTCTTTCCAATACACATATCGTTCCAATTTCGCACGATGTATACAGCATGTTGTCGACCTACTGCGTACCGCTGTCGATTTCGATCTGTATGCTGAGTATGAACCTTACCGAATTGAAAAAACTGACAAAAGAGCCTGTTTTGGCACTGATTTCTGCAATCAGCTCTGTTTGTCTGGTCGCAATTGTTCTGGGTATTTTCTTTGCTCCAAGAATTGTAGAGGGCTGGAAATGCGCCGGAATGTTCGTAGGAACCTACACTGGCGGTACTCCAAACCTGACTGCTATTGCAACCGGTCTGGATTGTTCGAGAGAAACACTGGCAGCTGCAAATGCAGCAGACTATGTTGTTTCCACCCCATTGATGGTATTCCTGTTTGCAGCTCCAATGCTGATGAAGGCATCCAAAAAATGGAACAAGTTCTGGCCTTACCAGTTCAGCAAAGACGAGCTGGAGGAAGGCGATAAAGAGCCGCTGATGTCCGATAAAAAATGGTCTATCCGTGATATTGCATGGCTGCTGACCATCGGTTTTGGTATTACATTCGTTACGACTGCTTTTTCTCAGGCAGTATTCCCAGAAAGCTTCTGGAAAGCAGGAAGACTGCTGCTTCTGACAACTGTTTCGATCTGTGTAGCACAGCTCAAACCAGTACAGAAACTGCGCGGCAACCTGGACCTGGGTCTGTTCATCTCTCTGACCTTCCTGTCCACCATCGGCTTTGCAGTTGATTTACAGCAGTTCATCGGTTCTGCATTCATGATGACCATGTACGTTCTGTGCATGCTGGTAGGTTGTATCCTACTGCACCTGGTTATCTGCAGACTGCTCAAGATCAAATATGAGTATGTTGTTCTTTCCATGGTAGGATGTATTGTTGATGGTCCAACCTCTTCTCTGACTGCTGCTGGTGCAAACTGGAAATCTCTGATTAACGTTGGTCTGATTATGGGTGTTCTGGCAGGTGCTGCCGGAAACTATGTCGGCATTTTTGTTGCCTATGCTGTCCGCACAATCTGCGGTCTGTAAGTTATTGTGAATTTATTTTGCCCCCCGCCGGTATTGTACCGGAAAATATTGTAATAAAAAAGAATCTGTCCTTTGGACAGATTCTTTTTTATTTTCGAAAAGTTCGCATTTTCCCAGGGGCAGTTGTGATATACTAAAAAACAGAAAAAGGAGTGAGCCGATTGAATTTGTTCAGCAAAAGACCACACAAAAATGTTCTGCGGTTTTGGGCGATGATCCTGACCGGAGCAATCCTGATGACCTCCCTGAGCGGATGTATGGGAGAAAAACTTGTGCCAACCGAACTTTCGTTTTCACAGGTGGAATATGAGCGTCCGGACGGACAGGGCGTTCTGGATTTGATTGATAAAGCAAAAGAACAGGCGGAAAACGATATCCTTCCGTTTGGAATGATCTGGACTCTGCGTAAAATCGGGGAAGCAACCCAGGAATTTTACAGCATGATGACCATTGCACAGATTCGAAATTATCTGGATGTCAATGATACCTTTTACAGTGAGGAAATGGAATATCTGGACACTTTTGATGCCCGAATTCAGAACAGCTATAATCAGATGTTTTCTTCCATTGAAAATTCCCGCTTTTCATCGATACAGAATATGATCTTTGGCGAAAGCGGAGCAGAAGACCTCCAGATGTCTTCACAGGCAAGCTCGGAGGAGATCCTTTCCTTACAGGAGCAGGAAAAAAAGCTGATAGCAGAATACTACTACGAATATGCGCAGGCAACAGTCAGCACGCCGGAGGGAGAGGTGTTGTTCTCATCCCTTGATTCGGAGGGACAGTCGGCTTATTACAATCAGTTTATCCAAAAATATAATCAACAGTTTGGAGAACTTTATCTGGAGCTGGTTTCCTTGCGGGAACAGATGGCACAAGCACTGGGATATGACAGCTATACGCAGGTGGCAGATCTGGATATGCTTCGAAACAGCTACACCCGTGAGGATATCAAAACCTTCCGGGAAGATATCAAGCAGACCATTGCGCCCGTTTACCGCAGCTATCTGGAAGACTTTTACCGGCGCGCAGAAAACCGGGATCAACCGGGATATGTGTATCTGCTGGGAGAGCAGTCTCCCGTTCCGCAGGGAAGCTGGCAGGAAACACTGGACCAGTTTGAGCAGTTGTACCAGCAGATGTCCGAACAGACAGGGGAGTGTTATTCCTATCTGCTCTCCCATGAGTTTATTGACGCCGAACCTTCCCAGACCAAGGCAAACGTTACTTTCAGTACCCTGATTTACTCGCTGAACACTCCATTTTTATTTGCCAATATGAACGGCAGTGCAGAGGATGTGTTCAGCATCTCCCATGAGTTTGGACATTGCTTTGCTATGTGGCAGCAGCTGAAACTGGGTTCCCAGCAGGAAGGCCGCAGCATGGATGTCAGTGAGATCCATTCACAGGCAATGCAGATGCTGACCTTGCCTTATTATGAAATCTTTTATGGGGAAGATGCCGGTACAGCCCGCAAATATGACGTCTATACCATGGTGGCAGGAATCCTTACCGCAGCGATGAACGATGAGTTTCAGGAAAAGATCTATGAGAACCCGCAGATGACCGTGCAGGGACTCAACGAGCTTTATAAGGAACTTGCAATGGAATACGGTCTGGTGGTGGAGTCCCCTTACTTTGATATGGAAAGCTTTTCGATGGGATGGTTTACAACCAATCAATATTTTGATACACCGTTTTATGCGATCGACTACGCTCTCTCCGGCTGTGTTGCAATGGAGTTTTTGCAGATGGGGTTGGAGGATTACACCAAAGCGCTGGAAACCTATCTCAGTCTGGTACAGCAAAATTCGGATTATGACTTTATGACCGTTCTGGAGGAAACCGGATTGTCCTCTCCATTTGAAACGGAGCAGATGGAAGCCCTGGCACAGACGATGGAAGACTTTTTACAAGGGGACGGAAGTTTTTCCGCGGACAATACCGAACAGGTATCTTTACAGGATGCGGCTTAAATAAAAGGGAAGAGGGAAAGAGCATGAAAGAAAAACTGGAAGAGCAGCTGGCTGCGTTAATCAAAAATAAAGTCTGTATCGCATTTTCGGCAGGGGTGGACAGCACGGTTTTGCTGTATGCCTGCTGTGAAGCAGCAAAAAAAGAGGGAATCCCGCTCGATCATATTGCAGCAGTTACCTTCTCGACGGTGCTGCACCCGCAGGCAGACCTGCAGGAAGCAAAGGAAATCACAAAACAGCTGCATATCCGTCATGAGGTGCTGGTGGTTGATGAACTGAAAAACCCGAAAGTGATTGCAAATGGAATTGACCGCTGCTACCACTGCAAGAAAGAACTCTTTTCCAAAGCACTTGAGTTTGCAAAGCAAAACGGATATGCTGCGGTTTTGGATGGAACTAACGCAGATGACCACAAGAGCTATCGTCCGGGAATCCAGGCAATCCGGGAACTGGGTGTGATCAGTCCGCTTTCCGATCAGGGACTGACCAAGCAGGAGATTCGTGCTCTTGCCGCTCAGATGGGGCTTTCCTGTGCTACAAAGCCGGCAACACCCTGCCTTGCGACCAGAATCCCTTATAATACACCGCTGGAGCCGCAAACTTTGCAGAGAATTGAAGCAGGGGAAGAAATTCTGCATCGGGCAGGATTTGCAAGCTGCCGTCTGCGTGTCCATGGAGATCTTGCCCGCATCGAGGTGGAACCGGAAAAGCTGGAACAATTGATTGAGCAAAGAGAAATCATTTCCCGGGAAATCCTGGCACTTGGATTTTCGTTTGTCACTCTCGATTTGCAGGGACTGCGCAGCGGATGCTATGATCAGGTAGAAAAACTAATCTAAGACAGCAAAAGGGAGAAAGTCATGGGTGTTAAAATTGTTTATGGGAGCCATTACGGCACGACCGAGCGTTATGCGCAGGAGCTTTCCCGCAGAGTCGGGATACCGCCAGTGGCTTACCGTAAGATGGGTGAAATTTCCTCACAGGATACGGTTATTTATCTGGGCGGATTGTATGCAGGTGGTCTGGTCGGCTTAAAGAAAAGCCTGCCAAAGTTAAAGACAGCAGCAAATCTGATTGTTGTGACGGTAGGGCTTGCTGATCCGGAGGAAGAGGAAAATGTGCAGCATATCAGAGCATCGGTTACAAAGCAGCTTGGGGAAGAGTTGACGGCAAAGACAACCTTTATCCATCTGCGGGGCGGAATAGATTATGGAAAGCTGAATATGCTCCACCGCACCATGATGAGGATGCTGTACAGCCAGATAAAGAAAAAGCCGGTCGATCAGCTAAGTGAGGAAGATCAGGAGCTGATTGCCACCTATGGAAAAAAGGTTGATTTTACTGATTTAAGCAGTGTGGAGAAGATCCAAGCGCTGTTAAAATAAAAAGACAGAGGAAGTGTTTTACATGAGAACATGGGAAGATTGCGCACAGTTTCATGGACACAAATGCCCAGGATTGGCAATCGGTTATCGTGCGGCAGTGCTGGCAATGGAGAAACTGGGACTGTCGGAGGGCTCTCAGGATGAGGAGCTGGTCTGCATCAGTGAAAATGATGCCTGCGGTGTGGATGCAATTCAGGTGATAACTGGATGCACTGCAGGAAAAGGAAATCTGATTTTCCACATGACCGGAAAAGAAGCATATTCCTTCTATTGCAGAAAGAGCGGAAAATCGATTCGACTGGTCTTTCAGAGGGACGATATAGAAAAAACAAAGATGAGCAAGGAGGAGCGGATGCAGCAGATTCTGAGTGCTCCAGCGGAAAAGTTGTTTGTCTGCAAACCGACAACGCTCAAACTGCCGGAAGAAGCAAAAATCTTCGGCAATGTTGTCTGTGCAAAATGCGGGGAAACGATTCCAGAGCCGCTTGCAAGACTGGAAAACGGACAGGTTCTCTGTCTGGACTGCTGCACTTCTTACCGTAATTTCTAAACACAAAAAGACCCGCCAGCGGCGGGTCTTTTTGTGTTATTCGATACTGTTGAGGACATCCTCGATTTCCTCCTGGCTTAAGCCATCAAAGAAAATGGTAGTGATCTTATTATCCTGAATCGAGACATATTCCACATCCACACCTTTACTGCGCTTTGATTCATAGAAGGCATAATCAATGCCAGTTTTAGAGGTGAAGATGCCGGAGTTTTTTACATAAGCTGTGCTGCGAGTGGAGGTCGAGGAAAGGGTATCCTTCTCAAGGATGCGTTCGTCGATAATGATGCTGCGATTACCCGTTCCATAGAGAATGGTATGAGGGTAAGAGGCAGGGGAATAGGTATCGTATGAGTCGGATACAGAGTTTTTACCTACATTCCAGCAGATGACCTGATAGATGATGGTATCAAAGTCATCCGGCAGGTAAGCAGGAACAAGTGGATAAATACCGACAGCTTCTTTTACCTTTTCCGGGGATTTCATGATTTTGGCATAGGAAGTATAGGAAATGGATTCTTTGATCTTTTTGGAAGTTGGACGGTTTAATGCTTCTTTTTCTTCAGGAGTTAAATCAACGCGTGTGACTTCATACTGAACAACACCGTTTTTAATGAAAAATTTGTGAGTGAATCGATTTCCCGCATAGACACCGACCGTACAAAGAATACAGATGACAGCGACAAGGATTGGAATGGAGATTTTTCTTTTCATCAAGATTCCTCCTTCTGTACAGGACTGCTGGGCTTTGTGTATGGACTGGCGGATAAAAAATGCAGCTTCCTCCGGCTGGAAGGCTCCCAGAGATGAGATAACCTGTACAGCATCCGGTTGGTTTAGCAGTTCTTTTATTTTTTTGGCGTCACCATTTTTGGCGGCTTGCTCCAGTTTGTTTTCAATAAACGCTCTTTTCATCTGTCCTGACCTCCTTTTCCAGATAAAATAGTGGGATTTTTGGGGGAGGATTTTCCTCAAGGGAAAGTGTTTTGACCATTTTTTGGACTTTTCTGCGCAGGCGAACAGCCCGCATCCGCAGACCGGTCTGGGAAACCTTCCATTCTTGGCTCAAGGTAACAAAGGTCTTTTTCTCAATATAGTGGGAACGGTAGAGCCTTTGTTCTTCCGGGGTGAGCTTGGATAGAATCACATCCACCCATTTTTGTTCATCAATAGATTGATCCTGCTGCAGGAGAAGTTCCTCTATCAGGTCAGGACTTTGCTTTAAACTGGGCTGATTTGCTAGTTCCTCCTGATCAAGATACACGACCTGATTTTGTTCCCGGGAGCGTTTTCGGCGGGAGGATTTCAGGCAAAGCCGCGCAGTCTGAAATAAAAATCCGGCGGGATTAGGATGAGAAATCAGCTTCTGCCGCTTTTGCCAGGCAACGATAAAGGTTTCCTGCAAAATATCCTGTGCCTGTTCCCGGTCTTTGGTCAGGACAAGCAGAAAGTTTCCAAGATCGGCATAATTTTCTTCGCATAGCTTCTGGAAAAACGCATCGATATCCTCAAGATTTGTTTGTTTCATGTTGTGACCTCCTTTTTGGGAGATTCCGGGAAGGGACCCTTCTACCTTAATATGGCAGGAAAGGCAGGAAGGTAACGTAAAAAAGATAAAAAGAAAGCCCCGAATTTTCGGGGCGTAAGAATTATTCAAAGGAATCAAAAGAATCTTCATCCGATGGATCTTCCAGTATCTCACCAAAGCGCATTCGGCGCTGTACCTTGATTTCTTCCACCTGACGGTGAATCATCTCTTTGACTTCCCGCGGATTTTTTATGTTCTTCAGTTCCAGAACAGGCGAGGTTTTATCGGAACTTTGCAGCAGGATGCTGCCTACTCCAAAAATGCGCTGTCCCAGAGTGATCTTCATGCTGATGTCCCGCACACGGTAGAGCAGGATCTCCTCGAATTTTACGCTCAAGAGTCCCTTTTCACAGAAGATGCGGTCATCGGACATGGAATATTTTGTAAAGGTGATCGGCATTCCCAAAATTCGGGAACGGTCAGACCATTTCATGGTAATTTTATCTTTTGTGCTCATAAAGCAGATCTCCTTTCGGTCATACTATTAAGTTTATTCTAGCATGTGAAAGGCAAAAAGCAAGGTCGTTTCGCTTGCTGCAAAAAAATTTTCATCTCGTTTTCTTTTTGTTCAGGACCACAACAAAAAGAAAAGGGCTACCGTTTGCTCTTTTCCCGAATCTGCTCGCACAGGCGGCCTTCGCTCTCCGCAATCAGCTCCTCCATCTCCTTGTGTTTGAGGTCGATGTAGGTTTTCAGCTCCTTGGACTGCTCCTGCAAAAGCTCCTTCATTGGTTTTTCGCTCTGTTTCTCTGCCTGATGCATCATCGTAACTTCCTTTCTGCGTTTTATATTTTACAAATATCACAATTTGTAAGCTTATTATATCAGCCTCAAAGGGGGATGACAATGCAAAAAAGTTGGAAAAAGCCCCGCCTGTTTTTGGGACAGACGGGGCAGAACAAACTAACGGGACTGATACCACAGAACAGAGCGGTATTCCAGATCTTTAACAAAAGCGTCCTTGCCATTACAGTAGCTTTCAATGTCCTGAGGAAAGCGCAGGGCAAGCTGCTGTTTTAGTTCCCCATAGGCTTTGGCATCTTGTGGATGGCAGCGGAGAAAATCGCGGACAGCAAGGTGGCGTATGATATCGTATTGGTTGGATTGTTCGAAAATATGGATTTGATGGGTGCGGTTGTCCCCACCTTTGCGAAAATATCGGCGTCCGGGAATTCCGAATTCCCCCATTACCTCATAGCCGAGTGCTTCAAACTGAGCGCTGAGGGGGTCGACTGCTTCAATATGAGCAACCACTGGCATGATGTCAATGATCGGTTTTGCAAAAAGTCCTGGGACCGAAGTGGAGCCGATATGATGAATGGCAATCAGCTCCTTTCCAAGAATTTGACGAATTGCCTGTGCTTCCTGTTCATATAGAGCAGGCCAATTTGGGTTATAAGCGGTGACAATAACATTCATCAAAATAACCTCCTTACGATTTTCATGACTATTTTGCAGTAAGCTCTGCGCCGGCATAAAGCGGAGCGGTAAGAAGATAATCTTCCGGCGGAGTTGCAACAGCGATAGCCTGTACCTTGTATTCATGGCCGGTTTGCAGGTCGGCAAAAACATCTGTCAATCCACCAATTGAGTAGGTTTTGCTGGAACCATTGGTATGATCTTCCAGTTCGGAAGTGCTATTGCAGGCAAGATAGTTGCCAGTTTCTTTGTCCTTCAGAGCAACAATAATGACCGCAGCAGGACATTCCTGCTCAGAAGAAAAGCTGACCATATATTCAATCGCAGCATTTTCTAGTGCCGGTGCAGCCAACAGATCAAGAGATAATAGGGAGGCATCTTCAAAATCTTCCGGACTCTCGTTTTCATTGTAGAAAAATTCCATAGAGGAAGAGCGGACGGATTGTTCCAACTGTTCTTCTGCCTTTTTCTTTTCTTCTTCGGTTGTGTTTTCGGAATAAACCGGAGCGACAGCCTGAATATCAGCTTCTTCCCAGATATCATCACTCAGCAGGTCAGCCTTTAACTGTTCCTGAATTTCAGCTGGAAGTGAATTAAACCCTCCCTTGTCAAAATGCTCGAACAGTTCACCCCAGGTTGTGTTCTCGTCTGCTGGATAGCCTTTTGCCGTAATTTCGGTATTGGACGATGTGCATCCGCCAAGAGAAAAAATCAGCACTGTGGCAAGCAAAACAGATAACAAGCGAACAAAACGTTTTTTCATTGTCTTTTCCTCCTAAAGTCAGATGAAATCGAAAATCGAATCCTTAAGACCAAGATACTCCTTTTTACTACTATTGTCAATAGGAGGGAAGGGTTTGTGGATGTGGGAAACGATTCAGTCCAGATTCGCGCACGCGGTGACCAAAGACGCCGTCTTTGAAATCTGCAAACTTTTGTGTACGAAAAGTCAGTTGAAAACTTGTTTTCAACTACAAAAAACTTCTGTTTTTACTCCTAAATTATTTATCAGAGCAAGGAAAAATCTTTGACGTTCTGGCGGTCGATGAGAGCTGCAAGCTCCTTTTCCAGCATGACACCATAACGGGTGTCGGACGAATAACTGAAGGTAGTCTTGATGCACCGCTCGACAAAATAGGTTGCCCTGCCCATTGCCATCGGCAGGCTGTCGCCGGTCAGAAATCCGCCGGTCAGCACACTGGCAAACAGGTCTCCTGTACCTGGATAGGATACCGGGACATAGTCGCAGTCGATGCACCAGAAGGAGTTGTTCTTGCGGTCATAGCCGATGTTGGCAAGTTTTCCGGATGCCATCGGAACGCCGGTGATTACCACGTCGTTTGGACCCAGTTCGCTTAAACGAGCAAGCAGGCTCCTTGCATCCGAGCGGGACAATCCTTCGGTATGGTAGGGAATTTTCAGCAGCATGCACGCTTCGGTGAGGTTTGGGGTGATAACATCTGCTACCCGTACCAGCTCGGTCAGGCGAGCCCTCATCTGCGGCGTGATGGTGCGGTAAGGACGTCCGTGGTCGCCCATAACAGGGTCCACCACAGCAAGTGCATCCGGGTAAGCGGAAAATATTTTTAAGCAGTGGTCGATCTGTTCCTCCGAACTTAAAAAACCACTGTACACACATTCAAATTCCAGCCCCAGTTTTTGGTAATGTGTAAGGCACGGAAGGGTGAAATCGGACAGGTCACGGCGCTGGACCTCACCTAGTCCGCCGGTATGTGTGGAAAACACAGCGGTTGGGATTGGGCAGACCTGCACGCCCATAACTGATAAGGTTGGCAGGATCACAGATAAAGAGCACCGCCCGAATCCGGAAAGGTCGTGGATGGCGGCAACTCGTTTGGGACGATCTGGCATAAAAAACACCTCCAGAAAAGAATGATTCTATTATAGCATACTGTTTTGGGAAAGGGGGAGAATTGGAAGTAATGCTAAATTTTTAACATGCTATTTTACAAACTCACCAAAAACAAATTCACCGGGCGCGGCGGCTTTATGCAATACAAGGGAAATTCAAAAAACGCTGGAAACTGCGCGATTTTCGAGATATAATGAGAAAAGAAATTTTGATATCAGATGTCTTTTCAGAAGAAATGAAGCGAACAAAACCGGATTTTGACAGGTCGTCATATCCGGTGTTTTTTAGAAGGAGAGTTTTCAGTGATTCGAAACGATTTAAGAAACATCGCAATCATCGCGCACGTAGACCATGGTAAGACCACCCTGGTTGACCAGATGCTCAAACAGAGCGGTACCTTCCGTGACAATCAGTCTGTTCAGGACCGTGTCATGGATAACGGTGACCTTGAACGTGAAAGAGGTATCACCATCCTTGCAAAGAATACTGCAATCAACTATAAAGGAACAAAGATCAACATCATTGACACCCCAGGACATGCAGACTTCGGCGGCGAGGTTGAGCGTATCCTCAAAATGGTAGACGGTGTTATCCTGCTGGTTGACTCTTTCGAAGGTCCAATGCCTCAGACCCGTTTTGTACTGTCCAAAGCACTTTCTCTGGGTCACAAGGTTATCATCGTAGTAAACAAGACTGACCGTCCGGATGCAAGAAACGAAGAAGTAACCGAGGAAGTTTATGACCTTCTGTTTGATCTGGATGCAAACGAAGAACAGCTCGAAAGCAAAATCCTGTACTGCTCCGGTAAAGAAGGAACCGCTTCCCGTGAGCCAGGTGTGAAAGGCGAAAATCTGGATGTTCTGTTTGACACCATCCTGGAAGAAATCCCAGCACCAGAAGGTAATCCGGAAGGCCCTGCACAGATGCTGATTTCCTCCATCGACTACAACGACTTTGTCGGTAGAATCGGTATTGGCAGAATTACAAGAGGTACTCTGAAAGTAAACGATCCAGTTATCGTATGCGATTACCACAATCCAGACGTTTCCTATCGCTCCAAGATTGTAACTCTCTATCAGATCGAGGGTCTGCAGAGAGTTCAGGCTCAGAGCGCAACAGTCGGCGATATCGTTTGTATCTCCGGTATTGAAAACCTGAGCATCGGTGAAACCATCTGTTCTCCAGATACACCAGAACCACTGGAATTTGTAAAGATTTCCGCTCCAACTGTTGAGATGACCTTCTCGGTTAACAACAGCCCATTTGCAGGTAAAGAAGGTAAGTTCCTGACTTCCCGTCATCTGCGTGACCGTCTGTTTAAAGAGACCCTCAAGGACGTTTCCCTGCATGTTTATGAGACCGAATCCACAGAATCTTTCCGCGTAGCAGGTCGTGGTGAAATGCATCTGTCCATCCTGATTGAGACCATGCGCCGTGAAGGTTATGAGTTCCAGGTCAGCACCCCACAGGTACTGTTCCAGCAGCAGGACGGCAAAACACTGGAACCAATGGAACAGCTGGTAGTGGATGTTCCGGATTTTGCAACCGGTTCTGTTATGGAAAAGATGGGTATCCGCAAAGGTACACTGGTTTCTATGAACCCATTTAATGGAAGAACCAAGCTGGAATTCATCGTTCCTGCAAGAGGTCTGTTCGGCTACCGCAACGAATTCCTGACCGATACCAAGGGCGAAGGTATTATGAGCTCGGTATTCTATGGCTACGAACCATTTAAAGGTGATATTCCAAAACGTGCAACCGGTTCTCTGATCGCATTTGAAACCGGTACAGCTGTTACCTACGGTCTGTACAACGCACAGGAAAGAGGTACCCTCTTTATTGGTGCTGGTGTTGAGGTTTACGAAGGTATGATCGTTGGACAGTCTCCAAAAGATGAGGATATCGTTGTTAACGTCTGCAAGAAGAAACATATGACCAACACCCGTGCATCGGGAAGCGACGATGCACTGCGCCTGATTCCACCGAAGGTTATGAGCCTGGAACAGGCAATCGAGTTCATCACCGATGATGAGCTGATCGAAGTAACACCAAAGAGCATCCGTATGAGAAAACGTATTCTGGATAAATCTGAGCGTATGAAAGCTTGGAGCAAGAACAGAGGTTAATTTATCGTCCGAGGTGCGATGAAAAACCCTCCTCGATTTCGAGGAGGGTTTTTGTGTATGCGGGAGGGAATCTGTATGGAGAAAATCACAGTCTGGACCAAACAGCACAAAGCGGTGCTGGAAACCTTGGAACGGGAAGGCCGATATGTGGCAAAGCGCCAGTTTGTAGAGTATGAAAACGAAGACTGCGCACCGTTGGTGCTGGAAGTTTATGATTGGCTGGTAAAAAACGGTCCAAATGCTTCCCAAAAGCCGCAAGATGCGGATTATCCGGTATGGGTATCCTTTTCCCGGGAGGGAACTTATCTGCCGCAGGAACACAGCGTAATGCTGGAGCTGAGTCTCGATCCCAAGCTGATTACCCCGATTCATGTAGCAAAGTGGGGAATGATCTTAAACTATTCCTATATTCCAAAAGATATTGAGGACGCTAAACGCCACCAGAAGCTTTTGCAGGATTATCACACCAGCGATACCCAGGCATATATGTCCCGGTTTTATCCGGAAATCAAGCGGGAGATTATCACAAGCTGGGATAGATTGTTTGATGACAGCATCGAAGTAAACAGCAACCAGAAATATGGAACGATATGGGAGATTAGAAAAGAATGGATAACCAACGTGATCAGATAATTCTTTATTCTCCGCAGAGCGATGCGGTAATTGACGCAATCCAAAAGGATGGTGTCTGCTATTCCAAGCCAGAATATATCCGAGCAAAATATGGGGAAAGCGCACCGATCTTTCTTACTGCATACCAGTGGTTTGTACAGCAGGCAGAGAAACTTGTAAAAAAGCCGGAAGGGGCACAGTTTCCCTACTGGGCAGTAGCCCAGCGCAGTGCAGTGGATGTGACCGGCGGCGGAACCGTGCTAACCTTGCGTGTGCCAATTGAGCAGGCAGTATATTTTGATCTGTATGACTGGAACAAAATTTTGCAGCTTCGCTTTTTAACCGATGATCCCAAAGAAGAACGAAAGTTTGTACAGGAGCTCTCGCTTCGCGGCCTTGATTGCTATAAGGTCATGATGTCCGATTTTTATCCAGAGGAGAAACAGAAGATTCTGCAAAGCTGGGAGAGACTGTTTTTGCACCATGACCGCATCAAGCAGGGCGATGATTCCGGAGTTGGAATTGTTCAGGCTGGACTGTGGTGCATCCGAAAAGAGTGGATTGTTTTGGAATAAAGTAAAAACACCTGTCAATTACTGACAGGTGTTTTTCTTCTGAGGTGTGTTTTTTGAGGAGGGTAGAGCAAATACCCAACGAACGATGCGGCTTCGTTCCTCTTGTTGAGTACATTCTTATTATACACGCAGCAAAAAAATGTTTGTTAAGCCGCTGTAAATTACCTTTGAAAAAACATGGCTTAAAATGTTAAAAGCAAAATTCGACTTCAAATCGCCCGAAAATAGCAAAAATATCGACAAAAGAATAATTCCTGCTTTCTGATTTTGAAAAGACACGATATTATAATCGGTTTAAAATACTGGAATTGTTGGAAGAGGATTGCGATATGAGTGTTCATTAATTTAGCTGTACCGAGTAAGATATCCCCCAATATAAAATAAAAAACAGGTTCCAAAACGGAACCTGTTTTTGTTTTATCCTATTTGAGAACCTGTTTAAAGACGCGGTAGAAGTTTTTATAAGCAACTTTATCGCAATCTTCCTGGCTGTATCCACGTTTTTTCATCTCAAGAATCAGGTTGTATGCTTCTGCCTCGTTGGAAACGCCGTCCGCACTTGGGGAATCCAGATTGGAGCTGAACGAACCGAGCGCTTCACCGCCCAGATAATCGTCGAAATCATAGCCCAGACCGATATGGTCGATACCAATGAGGTTTGCGATATAGTCCAGATGGTCACACAGCTTCTGAACATTTTGTTCTTCGCGTTTTTCGCTGACAAATTCACGCAGGCTGTTCATGCCAACCAAGCCGCCGGTTTTTGCAATTTCCTTTAACATATCATCGGTCAGGTTGCGTTTTGCCGGACAAACGGTACGGGAGTTGGAATGAGAAGCGATGACAGGAGTGGTTGCAATGCTCATCAAATCCCAGAAAGATTTGTCGTTGAGGTGGGAGACATCCAGAACCATGCCCAGTTTTTCCATTCGTTTGACAGCCAGTTTTCCAGCTTCGGTCAGGCCTCTGGAAGGGTCCTGTGGACAGCCGGTAGCCAGAGCATTCAGCTCATTCCAGGTCAGCATTGCATGGCGTGCACCGACTTCATTGTAGAAGTAATCGATCATGTCGATATCTTCCCCAATCTGGCTCAAGCCTTCGATACCGGTGACAACATTGATTTTGCCGGCTTTGGTTCCTTTTTCAAAGTCCTCAAACTTTGTGACGAAGTTTAACAGGTCAGCAGAATCGATCATCTCTTCCTTGATGCTCTGAACAATCTGTTTGGAGCGAGCAGCAGGGTCTTTGTCGTATGGAGGGTCGATCCAGATAACGAAAATACCGCCGGTTACCTTGCCAGCCTGGAATTTTTTCAGATGATATTTACGGAAAATATCGGTTTCATGATTGTCAACTCGTTTGCAGGTGACGTCGGTCCAGACGTCGCCGTGTCCATCAAAAAGCATGGGAAATCCTCCTTAAAAAATAAAGTCCAGATATAACAATACATCGAAAATGTGACAAAAACAAGAACAGGAGGAAAGAGCATGCTCCTTCCTCCCAAAAAACTATCGTAACAGATTGCCGACCAGAACACCATAATAGTTGCCCAGGACATAGCCAAGGGTACCGATCAGAAGAACAGGACCGATCAGTTTGTTCCAGCCTTTGGAGATTGCCATTGCAGCAGCGGTAGTAGGACCACCGATGTTTGCGTTGGAAGCAAGGATGATTTCTTCCAGACTGAAGTGGAAGATCTTACCAAAGATCAGGGTGATCAGCATGTTGCATGCAACGATGATCAGGGCGTATACCAGCAGCAGAGGAGCCTGTGTCAGGATGCTCATGATGGAAGCAGGTGCGCCGATAACTGCAAAGAAGATGTAGATTAAGAAGGTACCAATCTCGTTTGCACCAGGAGCGTCGTTGAATGTCTTCGGCAAAGCGGTTGCACAGATCATGGTGACTGTGGTCATAATCAGATATTTGTTGCCAAGCAGCTGGTTAAGAATGAAGGTTGCGCCTTCAGCTGGGAACAATGATGCAAAGAAGTTTGCGATTGCGGTGGAGATTGCAACGATGATGGTGGAAGCTGCAAAACAGAAAGCAATGTTCTGAAGGGAAATTGGTTTTGCTTTCCAGTAGCTTTCTGCGCTCTGGCCCATACCGGCTTCTACTTCATCAACCAGAGGGTGGCTGTAGTGTTTGCGGAAGAAGTTGATGGAAGGCATTGCAATCAGAACAAAGAAGTACAGAGCCATCAGCAGGTTATCGGCAACGACTGCCTGCGAGCTCAATTCGCCGGAAGCACCGAAGGTGTCTGCCATAGCTGCGAAGTTTACCGAACCTCCAACATAGGTACCGGAGAACATAGCTGCAACCTTATTAAGATCCGGAACAAAATTTTGGAGTGCGAAAAATCCGGCAAAAGCACCCAATACGGTACCGACAGAGCTGATCAGATAGATGATCAACAGCTTGCCGCTCTCTTTTCCGATTTTCTTGATGTTGCACTGGAACAGAAGAAGAGGGATTGCCAGAGGAACAACATAGTCCCATACACTGTCATAAACCGGGGAAGCAGTTGGAATGATTCCAATGTTGGAAAGAATCATCATACCAAGCAGGGCAAGAACACATCCGGTTACTTTGGATGCCCATTTGTAGCGTTGCTCCAGCCAGATAGCAAGGGCAGCATCGCCGACCAAAATAGCCCATAATACCCAGGTATTATCAGCGCTGATTAAAGATCCCATAAAAACACTCTCCCTTAAAACTTTTTAGGGTAATCAGTACCCAACCGTATTCTATCATATTTTTATTCTTTTGTCCGGCATCTCATGCTTTTTTGGAAGGGTAGGATATCAGTTCACAGAAGTGAAATTGATAAGAAAATGACAAAAAACAGAGATAAAAGGAACACCGTTTATCCAAAGAAACAAAACAAATCACTTTTTGGTCACAAAAGTATCACAAAGATCTGTTAAAGAGAAAATAATTTGTAAAAATGACTAAAAGTCATTTGAGAAAGCAGGTCAAAGAAAATGTGTAATTTTTGTGAAAAAGACAAACGAAAATGAAGACTAATGTCAAAAAATGCTCACCCATTCGGGTGAGCATTTGAAAGAAAATCTGTGGTTATGCGCTGACAATATCTCCTGATTCCACAGACCATGTCTGACCCTGATATTCTATGGTATTGACAGGATAGGTGGTAAAGTTGGTATAAGCAGTTCGGAAACGAATGGTGTAATCTGCTTTATTGCTGCCATCCCATTCATCCTGAATGCGGATCAGCACGCTGTCTTTGTCCTGCCAGTTTGGAATATTTTTTCTGTCATCCAGCAAGGTGTCAAGATTACCCGGCGTTACCGTGATGGAATATCCCTGTTTATCCAGTTTAGACTGGATAACGTCACAAACATAGGGGTGGAAGTTGCGGGTGAGCGGAGAGCTCTGAAAGTCCAGAAAGATAGACTTACAATCTTGGAAGTTAGGCTGGGAGTTTTGAATCAATTGAAGAACCATCTGAGAATATGCGTTTGCATAATGGTTGACCTCAGAAAGATTCAGTGCTTTTTCAAAAGCAGCTTTGGTTTCCTTTCCATCATTTAACTGATACTGTGCACCGTAGCTTACCGTGTCATTTTGGATTAACAACAGGCTGTCAGTCATCTGAATGGTATAATCAGAGGTATCGTGGATAAAGAAGGTAAGCGCATTCTTTAAGGATTTGTTTTTGTCAACCTTCTGAAAGCTGTCTTTTTTAACGGTAATGTCCGGAATCAGCTTTTGAACCAGACCGGTACGGGCAACATCTGCATTGGACGGCTTTTCGGAAGTTTTGCTGTCCAGAGAAACGACCATCTGGGTGGAATCAATCAGCTTATACAGCCAGCTTGGATGTTGCGGAAGATTCTTTAAGGTTGATTCCAGCAGTGGAAAGAAACTGCCACCTTCTTTTTGTGTAAAATTATAGTGCTTATACATGGTGTTTGGTGAAGGATCATCCTCCAGAAAAACATAGGCACCATTCACGGCAGGTTCTACACGCAGTCGGGTGAATTCATCCGCAAAGGAAAAATAAATATTAGGGTCTTGCCGTCCTTTGAGAACTTCCTTCCAAGTGGTGGACATGTTCTGATAGGATTCGTACAGAGCATTTGCATCTGAATTTTTCAGATCACCAGTGTAGGTATAGGTATGAGCAGCTTTGTCGATGCGTCGGATTTCTGGATGATCTGAAAGAAAGGTGAAAGCGCTTTGTTCATCCTTGGAAGCAATCTGATCCAGAAGACTGCGCAGCTGAGAAATGTCATGGGACTGATAAGGAACATCATCAAAATTGTGCATGACCTTGTCTGTTACGGAAATCAGATATTCCGGAGAGCTGGAAAGATTGAGCAGATCCCATGTAAAAATAGAATCCCCCTGGTGCAGCTCAAGAGAGTAGCGGATTTCATAATCCGAAACCTCATATCCGGTGACACCAGTATGTTTAGTCATGCGGATAGCATTCGTTGCGAGCAAAGCATTGCAAATCTGCTGGATGGTGTCCTGATCATCGATGTGGTAGACTCTTCTGTTGACCGGGACAGCTTCATCCTGATAAGCGCCGCGCTCGAAGGAAAACAGGCGAACGAAAGAAATATCCTTCGCCTTGGGACAGGATATGGAAAGAGAGATGTTGGAAGGCAAAACCGGAGAATCTGCCTGCTCCAGCATCTTTTTGCCTTCATCTGTCATGGAAGCGGGGGAAAGCCCGACAATGCGCGAAACACCCATGACCGGCTCATCTGGGTCCGGCGGAATATAGGTGTAGGCATGGCCAGACAAAGAAGCACCAAAAAGAAGTGTCAGACACAGCAGAAGACAACAGAGCCTTTGATACGCTTTTCTTACGTTCTTTTTCATAATATCCCTCCTTAAAGATAATCAAACGGTATTTAAGCCATGGCAACAACCTCGGAAGGAGTGATCTGCCAGCTGTCATTTTGGAAGACAGCCTGATTTTCCGGATAGTAGACAGCAGCAAGATTGCCCACCGTTGCGCCAATGATATAGGACACGCTGGTATTACTGTTCCACTTGTCGTCGATTTCAACCAATACCCCGTTTTGATATCCACCGACATCTTCATCCCAGACACCCCGTTCAATCAGCTGATCAAAATCTCCCGCATAAACGGTGAAGGAATAGCCTTTTTTTGCAAGATTCTGCTGAATCTGTTTGCATACATTGTCGCGAAGAGAGCTGTTTTCCGGGAAGTTTTGTAGATCAATGGTCATCTCAGTACGATCTTCAAAATAAAAGCTATCGTCTTTTATCAGCTGTAAAATCATTTGGGTGTAGGCATCCGCATACTGTTTTGCATCAAACGGATTCAGTGCTTTTTCAAAAGCCGCTTTTGTCTGTTTACCGTTTTCCAGCTGGTACAGTGCGCCGTAGCTGACAGAATCGTTGTGAATCAGCAGCTGGGTATCGGTCATGCTGATTGTATAGTCTGAGGTAGAGAGGATACTGAAGGTCAGGGCGTCAGAAAGCGTGTAATCCTTTTTTACCCGCTGGAAGCTGCCGGATTTTACCACAATATCATGGAGTAACGGTTTAATAAAGCGAGTACGGGAGGTGTCGGAAACAGTGGCTGGATTTTTAATGCCGGTTGGTTTATAGTAGACAACCTGCATTGGTGCAGAATCAACCAGTTTATACAACCAGCTTGGATGCTGTGGGAGAGTAGAGAGTGCTTTTTCTGTACTGTTTAAAAAGGAATTTCTACCAGACTGTATGGCTTCTTGTATCGAGTTGATAGAGTTCCCTTCCAGAGTGAGCACGATACCATTTTGAGCTTGATTCATCACAATTCTGCCTTTGCCGCTGGAAAGAGCAAGATACTGATTTGGTTGAGTTAGTTCACCAGCATCTTTTAATGAAATGGGGGTGTATGACCAAGCCTGATATTCTTTATAAATATTGTCACGTTGTTCTTTGGATAGGTCATCGGTGGTGGTATAAACATGGGCGGTTTTATTTACTCGATAGATACAGGGCTCTTCATCCAGTACGGAGAAAAAATCATGATTGGATTGATTTGATAATTTTTCTAAAATAGAAATAACACTGGAAATTTTTGAGCTTGTAAATGGTAAGTCTGTGTAATTGCCGATCTTTTTATCCTGCACACGTAGCAAATAATTCTCTACTCCCACCAGGCTGTTCCAAATTTGTGTGCTTTTATTGGAGTGAAGTTCCAAGGAAAATTCTGTTTTGTAATCAGAAATATCGTAGCCTGTGATATCAGGACGAGAAGTGGTGCACTCCGCGTTTGTTTTGCTCAGAGTCTGACAAATTTGCTCGATGGTCTGTGAATCCTCGATCAGGAAAACCTGGCCGGAAGCATTTCCTTTGTAGTTGGTGCCGTTAGGATAATGATACAGAAGGATATAGTCTACATTTTCAGCCGAAGGACAGTCCATTGGATAGATAGCAGCAATAGCTGGAATCAATGTTTCCCCATCCTTGGTGTAGAAATCTTTAATGGCGTTTTCTCCCTTTAGGTTGACATGATCAGGAATAGCACTCTGCTGTGAAACAGCAGAAGTATTAGCAGCAGAAAGAGAAAATCCTTTTGTAAAGCAAGTAGTCAGAAGTACAGCACAGAATAAAATACTTAAAAATTTTTTCATAAAAGTTCTGCCTCCTGTCATTATAAGCCCCAATTATTCTACGGATGGTTCATGATCCAGTTCAATCTGTTCGATCTGCTGCCAGATTTCCTTGCCGTTTAAATCATCCAGTTTGTACAGGGCGCCGTAGCTGACAGAATCGTTCTGGATTAAGAGCAGAGTGTCGGTGATGCTGATCAGATAGGTGCTGTTAACGTGCTCCCGATCCTCTGCAAGGTCACGAACTTTTAAAGTAAAGGCATTTTTCACAGTGTAATTTTTGCTTACCTTTTGGAAGCTGTCCTTTTTCACCGTAATTTTTCCGAGAAGTTTTTGCATATCGGATTCACAGGAAGCAGACATCGGCTGGAAGGTTTTGCTTCCTTCCTTTGCGTAGGAGACAGCAATGTTTGGTTCTTCCAGAATACCGCAGAACCAGCTTGGATGTGTTGGAAGATTTTTGCTCAACGAATCGAAGGTGGTAAAGAAGCTCTTGTCCGATACAGATACTTTTTGGGTATACTCATTTGGGGAAGAAGTATAGAGAGAAAGCTCCGCACCATTTTCTGTCTGTTGAAGCTTGAAGCGATTGTTGCTGTCGTTGAGACGGAAGTAAACATTTGGATTGATAACGTTGCCGGAAAGGCTGCTGTATGGTTTCAGTTTCTGGTAAGAAGCATTTACTTTGGAACGATCGGATGACTTGAGGTCTTCGCTCGATACAAAGGTGTGTGCTTTGGTATCAACCTTACGAATCACAGGTTGTTTTGGAAGTGTGGAAGCAAGAGAGGTGGACGAATTTGCACGCAGTTTGTTGAGCACGTTGGTCAGAGGAGCAACATTCTTTGTGACAAACGGCATGTCGTCATAGTCACCGGTTAGTTTGTCTTCCAGCTTCATCAGATAGGTGTCTACCCCATACAGAGTATTCCAGACTTCGACACCGTCTTTGGTGTGGACTTCCATCGAAAATTCGGTTTTGTAATCCTTAATGTCGTATCCGGTCGCACCATAAGCGCTGGTTGTACACTCTGCTTTGGTGGCAAGCAGTGCCTGACGAATGGTTTCAATCTGAGATTTATCGGTAATCAGATAGAATTTTTCAGCAGGCGGGGTACAACCATGTGGATAGTAGAAAAGACGAATATAGCTGACATCCTTGGATGCAGGAAAGTCCAGTTCTCGTATAACCTCGATTGCAGGCAATTCTACATCAACACCATCCTCGGTGGTGTAGGACTGTGCGGCGATTGCTTTCTGTCCTGCCTCGTTGATTTTGTCCGGTGTATCGGAAGCAGGATAAAGAATCTCATCTGTCGAGGTAACCTCTGTGGAGGTCTTGGCAGCAAAAGCAGAAAGCCCTCCGCTAAATCCACCGGTTAAAAGTGCAGCACAAAGGCAGATACTCAAAAATTTCTTCATAAAAAGTCCTCCTTTAAACTTGATTTTATAAAAAATGCTCTTTCTATAAAAGTAATATCCTACTTCTGTTTTACTGCATTGGAAGAGAAAAATCAAGATGCGTCAAGTGTAGAAAAAAGATGGTAACATTTGTGTAGAAATTGTAAATTCGTAAACTAAATTATATAATATGCTTGACAAATTAAATAATAAGTTTTACAATAACATCAGAATACAGAAAGAAGGTGTGGGAAGAATGAGCAAGAGCGTATACAGCCTGGTGCTCAGCGACGACGTGGTTGCCGCCGTGGATCGAGCGGCCTATGCTTTGGGCAGCAGCCGTTCCAACTTGATCAACCAGATTTTGGCAGAATATGTTTCCTTTATTACGCCGGAAAAGCGCAGAAAGGATATTTTTGATTCATTGGTTTCGGTAATCGATGGTTTTGAACCGTTTCAGGTACAGTCACGGGGTTCCGACAGCATGCTGTGCATCCGCAGTCCGCTTCGTGTCAAATATAATCCCACCATTAAATATACGGTGGAGCTTGCCAGAAACAACGGTTCACAGATCGGACAGCTTCGTATTATGACCCGTACCCAATCGGAAGCGCTGATTGAAATGCTCGACGCATTTTTCTATCAGTTTTGCAAGATGGAACAAAAGTATATCCACCATCTGTTTCCAAATGTTGTTCCGCAGTATCAGGTTGGGCAGGGAAAGCTGATCCGAAACTTCTCTTTGTTAAAGGAAGGATGCAAAAACAACGAGATAGGAACCGCGATTGCATCTTATATTCAGATGATAGACCGGGCACTGAAAGCATGCCTGGGGGCAGATCCCTCCCAGTGGGATGGTATTATCGAGCAGATTTATCTGGAATATTTAAAGGAAACACCGATTATCTGCTAAAACCAATTTCAGTAAAATTTCAAACACAGATAGAACCCTGAACCAGAAAGGTGTGAAGAGAAATGAATGCACAAAAATTTACTCAGAAATCGTTAGAGGCCGTTCAGACAGCCAACAACATTGCTCTGGAAAACAATAATATGCAGATCGAGCAGGAACACCTGCTGTATGCACTGCTGACAATGGATGAAAGCCTGATTGCTCAGCTGCTTAAGAAGATGGAAAAAGATCCACAGGCAGTTGCACAGGCAGTCAAACAGCAGATTGATAAAATGCCGGGCGTAACCGGTTCGGGCAGAGAAGCTGGAAAGATCTATGTTGCACAGGATGTTGACAGCGTGCTTGCCAAAGCGGAAGGAATCGCAGATTCCATGAAGGACGAATATGTCTCGGTGGAACATCTGATGATCGCCCTGCTTGAAAATCCAAATAAAAACTTGAGAGAGATTTTTAAACTATTCTCAATTCAGAAAAACGAATTCTTAAAGGTCCTCCAGCAGGTAAGAGGAAATACCCGTGTTACCAGCGATTCGCCGGAAAGCACCTATGATGTACTCAAAAAATATGGTCACGATCTGGTAGAGGATGCAAGAAATAAAAAACTTGATCCAGTAATCGGCAGAGATTCTGAGATTCGAAATGTTATCATGATCCTGTCCAGAAAGACCAAGAATAACCCGGTCTTGATCGGTGAACCTGGTGTTGGTAAAACCGCAATTGCAGAAGGTCTGGCACTTCGTATCGTACGCGGGGATGTTCCGGCAAACTTAAAAGATAAGACCATCTTTTCGTTGGATATGGGTGCACTGATTGCCGGTGCAAAATTCAGGGGAGAATTTGAGGAACGACTCAAAGCCGTTTTGGGCGAAATCAAAAAGAGTGAAGGCAAGATCATCCTCTTTATCGATGAGCTGCATACCATTGTTGGCGCAGGTAAGACCGAAGGCTCGATGGATGCCGGCAACCTGTTAAAACCAATGCTTGCCCGCGGTGAACTGCACTGTATCGGTGCTACTACCTTAAACGAATACCGCCAGTATATCGAAAAAGATGCAGCATTGGAACGAAGATTCCAGCCGGTACTGGTTGCAGAACCAACCGTTGAGGACACCATCTCCATTCTTCGTGGCCTGAAAGAACGTTATGAGGTATATCATGGCGTTAAGATTCAGGATGCAGCTTTGATTGCTGCTGCAACCTTGTCTGACCGTTATATCTCCGATCGTTTCCTGCCGGATAAGGCAATCGACCTGGTCGATGAAGCATGTGCAATGATCCGTACCGAGATGGACTCCATGCCAACAGAACTGGATGAATTAAACAGAAAGATCATCCAGCAGGAGATTGCACAGGCAGCGCTCAAAAAAGAGGAAGACAAACTCTCCAAAGAGCGTTTGGAAGCAGTTACCAAAGAGCTTGCTCAACTGAGAGAAAAATTCAATTCCATGAAGGCACAGTGGGACAACGAAAAGACCGCTATCACCAAGGTTCAGAAGCTGCGTGAACAGATCGAACAGGTAGGCGGAGAGATCGAGCGTGCTGAACGGGAATACGACCTTAACAAGGCAGCCGAGCTCAAATACGGCAAACTGCCGCAGTTGAAAGCAGAGCTTGAAAAAGAAGAAAAACTGGCAGAAGAAGCACAGCAATCCAGCCTTTTGAGGGATAAAGTTACCGAAGAAGAGATTGCAAAGGTAGTCGGCAAGTGGACCGGCATCCCGGTTGCAAAAATTATGGAAGGTGAAAGGGAGAAACTCTTGCACATGGAGGATATCCTGCATCAGAACGTTGTGGGACAGGATGAGGCAGTCCGCCTTGTCAGCGAAGCAATCCTTCGTTCCAGAGCTGGTATCTCCGACCCGAACCGTCCAATCGGTTCCTTCCTGTTCCTGGGTCCTACCGGTGTTGGTAAGACTCAGCTTGCAAAGACCCTTGCAAAGACCTTGTTTGATGATGAAAACAACATGGTCCGTATCGATATGAGTGAGTATATGGAGAAGTACTCCGTCTCTCGTCTGATCGGAGCGCCTCCAGGATATGTCGGCTATGAGGAAGGCGGTCAGCTGACCGAAGCGGTTCGCCGCAGACCATACTCGGTTGTTCTGTTCGATGAGGTCGAAAAAGCGCATCCGGATGTATTCAACGTCCTGCTTCAGGTGCTGGATGACGGCAGAATCACCGATTCTCAGGGTCGTACCGTGGACTTTAAGAACACCATTATCATCCTGACCTCCAACCTTGGTTCTTCCTATATTCTGGACGGCATCACTCCTGATGGCGAAATCAGTGAGGAAGCAAAGAATCAGGTCAACATGCTCTTAAAGAACAGCTTCCGTCCGGAATTCTTAAACCGTCTGGACGAGATCGTTTTCTATAAACCATTGACCAGAGAGAATATCGGCAATATCATTGACCTGCTGATGAATGATCTGAAAAAACGTCTTGAGGCAAAACAGATTGAGCTTAGCATGACCGATGCTGCAAAACAGTACATCATCGACAATGCTTATGATCCAATCTACGGTGCAAGACCGCTCAAGAGATTTTTGCAGAGCCATGTCGAAACCATGCTTGGCAGAAAGATCATCTCCGGAGAGATTGGCGTTTCGGACGAGAATGAAGAAATGTGCAAGGTTGTCATCGATGCTGAAAATGGGGAACTGGTAATCCGCTAAAACAAGATAAAAGGATAAAATCCCGGATACAAACTGTATCCGGGATTTTGTTTTGTGCTTTTATCGGGAAGATTCTTGTGATACAATAAAAAGAAACGAACACTATCATATTACGGAGAAAATAGAATGGCAAAGAAACAACGACTGGACAAGGCAATTGCAATGCAGGGTTCCCTTTCCCGCAGCGAGGTTAAAACACTCATCCGCAAGGGTGCGGTGACGGTAAACGGACAGGTAGTAAAAAATGCAGATTTCGGTGTCGATTTTGACAACGATACCGTAGCGGTACAGGGTAAGGAACTTTCCTTAAGTATGCACATTTACCTGATGCTCAATAAACCAAAGGGGGTCGTCAGCGCAAGCGAGGACAAAAAACTGCCGACGGTGGTCGATCTTGTTCCAAAGGAACTGTGGAGAAAAGGACTTTTTCCAGCGGGAAGGCTGGACAAGGATACCACCGGCTTTGTGCTGATTACCGATGACGGGGAATTTGCCCACGATATTCTTTCCCCGAAAAAGCATATCTCCAAAACCTATCATGCGCTGGTAAACGGAACCATCACCGATGAGATGGTGGAAGGATTTGCAAAAGGGGTCACCATCGGGGAAGATTTTACTTTACCGGCATCGCTTAAAAAAATCTCTTCGGAAGAACAGGGCGACTGGGGTGAAGTTATCCTCAAGGAAGGAATGTACCATCAGATCAAGCGGATGTTTGGCGCTTACGGCTTAAAGGTACTGGAACTCAAACGAGTTCAGATGGGAAAACTTCCGCTTGACCCAAATCTCGAAGAAGGAAAATGCCGAGAGCTGACAGCCGAAGAACTGAGGCTTGTCAGCACAAGGGACGAATCTACGGAGGAATAACAGGATGGGATGTCTAATCTGTGAGCGGATTGAACAGATTCAAAAAGGATGTAACCCCTATTTCGTCTGCGAGCTGGAAACTGGATATGTAGTGCTGGGAGATCATCAGCGATTTGCAGGCTATACCCTGTTTTTATGTAAGCAGCATGAAACCGAGCTGCACCTTCTTCCTTGGGATTATCGGATGAAGTTTTTGCAGGAGATGTCTCTGGTAGCAGAGGCAGTCTATCAGGTTTATCAGCCAGAAAAGATGAACTATGAGCTTTTAGGAAATGGAGACACCCATCTGCACTGGCATTTGTTCCCACGTGTAACTGGGGATACCCCGCAAAAAGGACCGGTCTGGTGGCTGCCAAGGGAAGAGATGTGGAATGATGCCTACCGGCCGACACCGCATCAACTGGAAGAACAGACCAAACGGCTCAAAATGCAAATCCAGAAGGTATACCAAAGCCGTTTGGGCTTTGATATGAAATTTTAAGACACAGGAAAGAACAATGAAGCAAAATATTTCTTATCAGAAACTGCCCCGCTCATTTTATCTTGATGATACAGTCAATGTCGCAAAAAAGCTCATTGGTAAGCTGCTGGTGCGGAAAATCGGTAGGGAAACCTTGTCTGCCATCATATGCGAAACCGAGGCTTATACCGGATTTTCTGACAAGGCCTGCCACTCCTATAAGGGAAAATCTGAACGGACAAAGGTGATGTTTGAGGAAGGCGGCAAGGCGTATGTCTACCTCATCTATGGAATGTACAGCTGCTTTAATATCACCACAAAGAAAGAAGGGGTTCCCGAAGCGGTGCTTATCCGCGCTGCCTGTCCGGTGGAGGGAATCAAGCGGATGAAGGAACTTCGGCAAAGCAAAAAGCAGATCAAGAGCTTAAATGAAAAAAATCTGCTTTCCGGTCCCGGACGGCTTTGTGACGCAATGGGAATTACCCGGGAACAAAACGGCATCCTTCTTACCGGAGATGAACTTTTTATCTGTGAGGGGATTTCTGTTCCAGAAAAGCAGATTGCTTCAACAAAAAGAATCAACATTGATTATGCAGAGGAGGCACGGGACTTTTTGTATCGGTTTGTCGATACCAAAAGCGCTTGCCTGTCCGTTAAGTGGAGGGGACAAGAATGACAGCGGATACATTTTTCTGCCTGGAAAAATATGATTCCTGTTGTTTTACCGGACATCGGGTGCTGCCAAAGTCCGAAGAAGACAGAAATATTCTGCGGGATAAACTGCGCAGCACCATTGCACAGCTGGCAAAGGAAGGAATATATCGGTTTTATACCGGCGGAGCCAGAGGATTTGACAGTATGGCAGCAATGGCAGTGCTCGAGATGAAGGCATATTTTCCACAGATTCAGCTATATCTGGCACTGCCTTATCCGCAGCAGTATGAGCAATGGCCGCAAAGAGAGATCGCGCTCTTTGAACAGATTGCAGAACATGCAGATAAGGTGGAGATTATCAGTCCTGTTTATACCGAGGACTGTATGAAACGGCGCAATTACTATATGGTGGATCACAGCTGTGTGTGCGTTTACTATATGATACATTCGGTGCGAAGCGGAACCGCGCAGACGGTAGCCTATGCCAGAAAGAAAAATGCCCGTTTAATAGACTTGACCGGCGAATTAAACGCAGAGTATCTTCCCGAAGAGGAAGAAGAGAAGCTTTCCTGTATCGAGCGAATTTACCTTGAGGAAAACATGGTGGTCCGGGAATTTTTTAAGAAAAAATAACACCAGATGCTGTCTCAGACAGCATCTGGTTTTTTTTACTGCTCGGAGGAAGTATCTGCTGACGGGAAAGCAAACCCCTGCATAAAGCCGTTTTCGGCAAAGACAGAGCAGACATCCCCGCCGATAACCTGATTTTTATAGATCAAAAGATTTGCGCGGATATACTCTTTTTGACCGGGGTAATTGAGTACCGAGTAGGTAAATCGGCTGACCTGCTTTCCTTTAAACTTGCTCAGATCAAAGCCCTGGGAGGTTTGAATCTCGTTGTAATTTTGGTAGACATCTCCGAAAGTCTGCGGGATCACGACCTGCACCACCTCGATTGGTTCACTGGATACCTTCCATCCAAAGCTTTGCAGAAACTGGATGCGGGAAGAATTGTCCGGTGTGTTGGTGTCGTGTGTTTGGGAAATAGAAGGCAGGGGATCAGAAGAAGGGGCTTTTTCTTTTTGGATGATTCCAATGAGCAGAATGGTTGCTGCAAAGAGCAGTGCAATCAGAAAAATCCGCTTTAACAGGACTTTTGGCTTAATCGAGCAGATGAACATGGACGGCGTTCTCCCTTCAAAAAGTATTCTCTGGTTTTTGCAAAAACTCGTGGGGATAAGATAACCAGTGCCACAAGATTTGGCAGGAGCAGACAGGCATTGAGCAGATCAGCCAACGAAAATACCAGTGGAAGCTGGGTAAAGCAACCGACAGCGCAGCCGGTCAAAAAGAGCAGGCGATAGATTTGCAGTGCAGTGGTGCTGTGCGGGAACAGGTATTCGATACATCTTTGTCCATATAGGCAAAAGCTGATGACCGAGGCAAAGGCAAACAGGGTGATGGCAATGCTGAGCATTCTTCCTCCGCCTGTTCCAAGGCAGAGCAGGAAAGCATCCTGTGCCGCGGAAGGGGAAAGCGGAACCCCACTTGCCAGAATGACCAGAGCTGTAATGGAACAAACCAGAATGGTGTCGCAGAATACCTCAAAGATACCCCAGAATCCCTGCTCCACCGGACTTTTGGCACCGCTGCACGCGTGAGCGATCGAGGCACTTCCAAGACCTGCTTCATGGGTAAAAATACCGCGGGAGATTCCCACCCGCATCGAAACGAAAAATCCCACGCCGGTTCCGGTGAGTGCGGAAGTTTCTGTGGAAAAGGCCTGTGTCATAATCTGGTGGAAAGCTTCCGGAATGTTTTGGCGGTAAAAGAATAGTATCACACCGCATCCCAGAAGGTAGAACAGCGACATGAGAGGAACCAGGGCAGAACATGTTTTGACCGCGCGGTCACAGCCGCCGGATAAAACCCAGCCGCACAGCAGGGTAAGAATCACTGCACAGAAGGTGGGGGAAAGGGAAAAGCTTTCCCAGAGTGACTGGGCGATGGCATTAGTCTGTGTCATGCTGCCGCTGGAAAAGCTTGCAAGTGCGCAGAAAATACAGAAGAGGACAGCAAGGATTTTACCCAATGTTCCCGAAATCCCTTTGGAGATATAATACATCGGTCCGCCCCGCAAGGCACGGGAATCAGAGTCCCGCTGACGAAACTCCACCGCAAGAAAAACCTCCATATATTTGGTCATCATTCCAAAGAAAGCACCTACCCACATCCAGAAGATGCTTCCAGCGCCACCCAGCTGCAAAGCTGCTCCCACACCGACAATGTTTCCCACTCCCATGGTTCCACCCAGAGCAGTGCTGACAGCAGCGAAGGGGGAAACTCCTTTACCATTTTCTCTATCAGGATGAAAAGAAAAAACGCTGCCGATGGTTTTTCGCAAGACGGTGGTCAGCCGGGTGATCGGAAGAAATCCAGTGCATACGGTAAAATAGAATCCACACAACAAGGTCAGGGCGATGGTTCCTCTGCCCCACAAAACCTCGGTAGCGGAATCCAGAATTGATTGGAGCATAAAAGACCTCCCAAAATCAGTTTGGTAAAAGGTATGATCCAAACAAAAAAGATATGCAAAACAGGTGCTGGACTTTTTGGAAGGATTTTGTATAATAAAAAAGAACAGGGAAACTTAACTGTATCAAATATTGTGGGTCTAAGGGGGAATCTGATTTGTATCAGTGTGCAAAATGTTTTCAGAGGGGCTGCACCAAGCAGGATCTGACCAAGACTCTGCCGGAATGTCCAAGCAAGGAACAGGAAATTCAGGAACAGGCAAAAGAACTGTATCAGGATGCCGAAAATCACCGCATCGCTTATTGTGCAGCTCTGACCGAAGCCGGCGGATACTGTCAGGATACAAGACTGATTGAGATCATCAAGTTTTTGCATCGGGGCGGATACCACAAGATCGGTCTGGCGTTCTGCACCGGATTGTTTAAAGAAGCACAGGAAGTCGTGAATATCCTGGAATATAACGGCTTTGAAGTGGTTTCTATCATCTGCAAAAACGGCGCAATCACCAAAGATTTTCTGGGCATCACCGATGAACAGGCGGTTCGCGGTAACTGTAAGACCGAGAGCATGTGCAATCCAATCGGACAGGCACTGCTGTTAAATCAGGCAAAGACAGAATTTAACCTGATTTTGGGACTTTGTGTCGGACATGATACCTTGTTTATCAAGTATTCTGAAGCGCCGATCACCGCACTTGCAGTGAAGGACCGTGTGACCGGCCACAATCCTCTGGCACCGGTTTATCTGGCACAGGGCTACTACCATAAGAAATTCTATCCAGATAATCCGGACGACTTAAATCCAAAAGATACCGAGTACAATAAATAAAAAAGGAAAGACCTGCACTTTTGTGCAGGTCTTTCCTTTTTTATTTGATATTGTGCTTTTGTGCATAGCTTGTAACGACGCTGACCCAGTGGGGGTCTTCAAATCCTTTTTGAATATCAGAAAGATCAATATATGCTCCTGAAGAAATATTTTGCACCGTTGCTTCTGCGATCATAGCTTCTTTGGTGTAGGGATCGGACAAATATTTTTCAAACTCAATATTCATTTTGTTGTCGATTCCTTCCATAGCGCCGAGATAAAACAGATTGTCTTTTCCCAGCAGCTCTCCTATTTTGACAAAGCATTCAATGCCTTCCCGCATCTGTGCAACAGAAATTTTTCGGCTATACTGTGTGATGCGCTGTCCGCCGTTTAAAATATGATCTGTTGTAGTTTCCAGAATATTTGCAAGGTCAACCAGAATGCTGATGTCAGGAAGAGCTTCTCCGGTTTCCCAAAGTTAAGGATATGGATATAGGTTAATCAATTTTGCCAATAAAGCGGTAGTAAATCTCAATCTCCTGATCTCTCATACCATCTGTACCTTTGGTGGCCTCGTGAATCACAATCTTCTCAATCAGGGTATTGAGAAGTTCGGCGGTCAATTCCGTGGGATTGGCATACTGTTTGATGAGAGCGACCCACTTTTCGGCATCCAGGGCAGTTTGCTGCTCTTCGGACAGCTCCGCTTGCAAGCGGCTGATCTTTTCCTCCAACTCCAGCTGTTCTGCCTGGTACTTTTTGGTCAGCAGATTGAAGTTATACTCGGTGATGCGTCCGGCAGACCAGTCCTCATACATTCGGACAAACTTTCCATCCACTTCTGCCTTGCGCTTTTCCGCCCGTTTCAGTTCGGATTCCTGACGCTTGGCGGCGGTCATGCGTTCCCGGTCACCGTTTTTCAAAATCTGCTGCAAGAGTTTTTCTTCGCTCAGCTGCGCCCGATGGGACCAATACTGGATTCTGGACAGCACATAGACATAGAGCGTGTCATAGCGGATATAATGCGCCGAGCATTGTGTCCCCATCTGTCCGTACTGGCTGCAAGTGAAATGACTGTACGGCGTTTTGTTCTGCCGGTTCGTGCCGAAGCGCATAGACCAGCCACAATCTGCACATTTTACAAGACCGGCGAAAATTTGCGTTGTGGCATCCTTCTGCTGCCGCCTGCGGCTGGCGATCTGCTTTTGCACCTGCTCAAACACATCCCGGCTGATGATCGCCTCATGGGTATTTTCCACCCGAATCCATTCTTCTTTTGGCTTGCGCACCTTTTTCTTGTTTTTATAAGAGATATTGGTCTGCTTATTGTGTACGCTGTTGCCGATGTAGGTTTCATCTTGCAGGATACTTTTGACCTGAGCAATCGTCCAGGCATACGATTTTTCTTCCGGCGCATTGGCGTAGATATTGGCGAAAGTTCCGTACCGTTGATAATTGAGCCAGCCCGCAGTCGGGACTTTCTCTGCAATCAGGGTCTTGGTGATCTTCGCTGCACCCGCCCCATGAAACGCAAGGTCAAAGATTTTCTCGATGATCCAGCGGGTTTCTTCGTCTATGGCCAAAGTGTTTTTGACTTCGGGATGGCGGATGTATCCCAGCGGCGCATAGGCAAAAGTGCGTTCTCCGGCAGCAAATTTGGCACGGAGCGCCGTTTTCACCTTGCGGCTGGTATCCTTTGCAAACCATTCGTTGAAAAGGTTCTTGAACGGCACAAAATCCGAAAGTCCTTTTTCGGTGTCCTCATTTTCGGCCACAGCGATGTATCGAATCTGCTTTTCCGGGAACACAAATTCCAGATAGTAGTCCATCATTACGTGTTCACGGCCAAAGCGACTGAGGTCTTTGGTAATGATGCAGTTGACCTTTCCGGCCTCCACATCATCCATCATCCGCTGAAAGCTGGGACGCTCGAAGTTTGTTCCGCTCCATCCGTCATCGACATATTCGCCATACACCGAAAGGCCATGTTCCTTTGCGTACTGCTGCAAAATGGTGCGCTGGGTCTCGATGCTCACGCTGTCGCCATAGTTTTCGTCGTCACGGCTGAGACGCATATAGAGTGCGGTATTGTAAGGTTGTTTCACGGTAAAAATCCTCCTTCTAATCGAAACAACCCACGCTTACAATACTTCTGCTTTTATTATACCGTAAGCGTGGGTGTGGTTCAACGACATTTTGTTGTGGGTTTATCCAGCGTTGCGGGCGGCATACTGGATCACATTTTCAATCAGCTTGTCCATGGGTTTGCCTGCCTGGGAGAAATGCTCGGATACCCTAATCCGGGTATTGCCGCAGTAAAAATATTGAGCGCCATCCGGCTCTGTGACATAGACCGAGGTGTTTTCCAGTGTCGGTTCGGGTTCATGCTCCCAGCTGTGCCATTCTTCCAGAGTTTCCAACGGCGGCTCAAAAATCGGTTCAAAGCAGGATTCCAGGTCGATATAACCATAGTCGGGTTCGCTCATAAAATCTTTGTGTTTTCTCATGCAGTTTCCTCCATCAATTAAAGTTCCATATCCTGCGACTTGCGGCGGGAAGGTTGATCGTGCTGCCTTGTTTGCCGGGTACGGGGCAAAATGGCATCAAGAAAAGCCCGCACCTTTTCGGGTACGAGCTTGACAGCGTCCAGATATGGCTGGACTTCCTTTTTCAGTTCTTGGTACTTGTCATAAATCTTTTCATACCGCTGTTTCCAGACAGCGGCACTCTTTTGCGCTTGTTGCAGACTATCTTCCAAACGGCTGTTTTCTGCCTTGGCAAGAATCCCATTGACCGCATAATCCTTAAGTGTGCTGCACTCGGATGGGGTCAGAGTGATGTTGCCGGTGATCGTCTTTTTCCCCATGGAACGGATTTCCTGTACCGTCAGGGCGGCAGTGCGCTGTTCTTTAGTCTGCTTTTGCAGGGATTGCAGCTCCTTCTGCTTTTTCTCAACGGCAGTCTGTGCAGTGTCCAGCGCCTGCTCCGTCTGAGCGATTTGGGCGGTCACATCTTCCAGCCGCTGCTGTTCCTGTGCTACCTTGAACTGGGTCACCGTCAGATGTTCCTCGGTGCTGCCACGCTCTCCACGCTCCACATCCGTATATCCGGCAGCTTTCATATAGTTGAAGAAATCGTCTTGCAGGACACTGTACGATGTCCGCAAGACTTTCTTCCCTTTGGCGGTCAGAAGCGGATTGCCCTGCTCATCCAAAGCAACTTTTGACTCCCACTTTTTACTCCGGCTGACCTGCATAATGGTCTCCTTGACCGTGCCCACAAGGGACTTATCCTTGCACCGCTTCGACCAGAGAATCTGTTTTTCCACCACCGGGACATAGACCACGTGAAGGTGGTAGTGATATACATCCTGCCCCAGAGCTTCCGACATGGCCCGGTTGCGCTCATCAGCATGCATGACGGCAGAGAGGATATACTGCTCACCACCCACAATCTCTACGGCAGCTTTATATGCGTCAGTATAAAATTGCTTGGCATACTCGTATCCGCCGTGGTTGTGAAAGTAAGCGGAGTTCACATCAAAAATCAGTTCCCCGTATTTCACCGCATCGGCTTTCAGGCCACGGGTGGAGATAATCCCATCAGCAATCATCTGATCGAACATGGTAGCATAGCTGTCGGTGGGTGCTTTAAAGTGGATATTCCGGTAGGTCTGGGTGGTATCAATATCCTGGTTGGAGTAGCTGTCCTTTTCTCGTTCATTGTGTTCCTGCACCTTTGCCACATCATCAAGGGTGGGCAAGTCCTGGTTACGAGCAAAGGTGCGGTCGATTCCGTCGTTTCTGGCCATAAAAATCAGCTCCTTTCTGTTGTGCGGCAGACGGCTGGGGGACGAGGATGCACTTCCTGCGGGAAGTGTAATAACCCACTATGACACTTTCATCCCGAAGGGCTGCAAAGTGCCGTGGGCTCTCCGAGGGGGAATTGCGGTCATTGCGATGACCGCTGCTGAACTGCCCGGAAACCGCCTGCATCGTTTCCTGTTGTTCAGCCCGGACAGCCGTTATTTTGCGAAACATCGGCCATCCGACGGCAGCGAAAAATCGAATGTTTTCGCCGTCTGTCCATAGCAATACTGCGGTATTGCTATGGGGACGAAAGAAACGGGCCGCAGGAACGACAGGCATCATTTGTCTCTCCGCTTCTGCCATACGAGATCATAACCAAGGGCGTCGGCAAGCTGTACCGCCTCTACATACCGCAGAGACTCCCGCTGGAGCTTATTGGACAGGTTTGAAACGCTGTCGCTCCAACCGTAATCCTCAGAAAGCCGGTCAACGACTTCCTGCATCGTGTAGCCGGAACGCACGATGTACGACTTGATTTCATTTCGCAAATTGGATTTCATAATAAACACCTCATTCTTTCGTAAAGTCAGTTTACCGTGGAGCATATTCGCTGCACGACTCGAGAAACACGGATAACATTCAAAAGATCACTCAGGATTGCGCCCATGAAGAACTGCCCGCAACAGCACCCCATCGACTTTACGATTAGGTGAGCTTACAAGCGAAACCGTGAAAATAGCCACCTTTCCGCATACCACCATCACCACTCTGTAAATCACCGAATGATGATTTGTGTTCTGCTTATGGTAGTGTTTTTCACTGTTTGCACAGCCATTGATTGGGAAGTGCGGATTTTAGAGCGCCCTCTGAGCCGAACAATAAAAAATGAACTTCTATTTTTTGCGTTCGTGCGTTCCTTCGTTCCACAGGCTGCACCCGATTAGGAACGCATGAACGCACGAACAGAAGGTTTTGAAGTTTCATTACAACTCCATAGGCGAGAGCAGAATATAAATGCCCATATATCCCCGGCACCGTTTTCCGCCGCCGATGTGTAGATTGCTGACCGGCTCCAAATGGTAGCGTTCAGCATTCTGGCTAAGCTGGTTTGCGAAGCTCTTTGGGGATAGTGGGTTTTCTGCGTTGTCCTCACACCACCGCTTATAGGCTACATACAGATTTTTGGTACTGGCTTCATAATCCGCCTTGAATGCCACATAACCCTCAGAATCGAGAAAGTCCAGAATGTTGTTGGCATCCCGAACAGCGGAAGAGATATTGTCTTTGGCTCTCTGGCTAATGGTAAAGTGATAGTGATTGGCGATCAGCCGCCGCAGTCCCTCCAGCATCCAGAGGAAAATCCCCTCTTTTTCGGCAATCAGTTTCTCAGCAAGAAACGGGTCATCGAACCGATCCGAAGGCTTGTCCTTGGTGGTCAGAATGATTTGGCGGCGAAAGAAACCGTCGCTGCGGTCGTGAAGTGCAGTCAATGCCCCGTTGCCGAAGCAGAGAAAACGCACATACAGCAGCCCCTGATAGCTCTGCTCTTTCTTCCGTTCCAAATCCATTCGCAACTCTGCTGTCACGATTGATTTTACATAGTTGGTTTTGGTCAAGGCGTTCATGTCCAGATCATCGTCCACCATCAGCAGCTTACCCTCCAAATCGGCTCTGGCGAAACGGTTGTTTTCTACCTTTTGGATAGAAGTGGTGTTCATGTTGAGCCCAAAAATAGCGTTCATCACCACACCGATCCGGCTTTTGCCCTCGCCGCCCTTGCCGATCAGCATGAGCATTTTCTGGCCCTTGGTGGACGGAATCAAGCAGTAACCCAGATACTCCTGCAAGACGGGAATATCCTCCGGCTCCAGCAGTTCCGAAAGGAAGCGCAGCCAGTGTTCCGGTGCAGGAGCATCTGCCCTATAAGGTACCGACAGGCGGTTGTTACAGTATTCTTTTTCCTCTGTGAATGTACCGTCCAGAAAATAAGTGCCGTTAGCCACATGGATGCGGTCACATTGTAGGGGCAGAGGGTCTGTGTATGCAGCCAGCTTCAACGCCTTAATCACCTGCTCCACTGTCTGTGCGACCTTGGCATGAATCCAGGGTGAGAGTTCCTCATAAATCGCCCGCTTCAATTTGCTCTCATCCGGCAGCGGTCCATCCACAGTATAAAAGCGGTCGTTGATGCAGCGCATGGAATGCCGGGACAGGAAATCCCGGCAATATTCCGGCTCGATGATTTTCCCCTTATCATCAATCCAAACAGGGTTGTTCATGGTATCGCTCCTCTCTCAGGCGGGCCTGTAATTTACGGATGTATCCGTCTGCTGTTAGTTCGCTCACGACTTCGCCTCGTTCATAAGAATCGCCTTGCAGCAGGATGTCCAGCTGATACTCTGCCCAGGGTAATCGGTGGCAGGCTTCTACAAACCGCTCGTCCAGTACATCTTCCGGCACTTGCGGTGCATACCGTTTTTCCCAATCCAGGAGCAGCCGCCGATACTCGTTCAAAACAGAAAAGCACAGCTGCTCGTTCTCACGAAGCTGCTGTGCTTTGGTTTTGTGTTCCTTTTTCCGGCGAATGGCTTCCGGCAAGGGCTTGTCCGGCGCAAGGTGAAAATCCGACGCCAGTTTTCGGGCCGCATCATACAGCCGAAGGTCAAACAGTTTGGCAGTCAGGTCGATCACATCCCCATGCTCCCCGCAGGCGAAACAGTGGTAGTGGTCATCCGACACATACAGGCTTGGATGACGGTCATTGTGGAACGGACACAGCGCCATGCCATGGTGGTTGACATCGATTCCATACATCTGTGCTGCTTCCTGTGTGTTAATATTGGCTTTCACCACTTCAAACAGATTCATACAGATTCCCTCCATTTCCTTTTTGAGGGGGCAGTTTTCTCACCCCTCTGTATAGGTTATGGGGAAAATCGAAAAAAACAGGCTGATGGCATGACAAGCCGTTTTCAAAAAACATGACAAGAATTTAATTGTGTGCTATTATGAAAATAAAAAAACATGACAGGAGGGAGAAGATGGATCAGATCATCAACCATGCAGTTTTGTCGATGGATTTCTGGCAGGACACCGTGACCTATGAGGGAAGTACCATGCCCACGGGAACCATTGGCTGCGAGGTGCTGAACATCCCGGACAGCACCATTGAGAAGCTGGATACTCCCTGCAATGTGCTGAACCAGCTACTTCAGGGGATGAACACCGGTTCCGTGGATATGGAGCTGCTGCCGCAGGTGCAGCAGGCCGCTGGCGAGATCATCTCCTTTTTGCAGGTTACACCACCCTTCTCCCGACTGAATCGAAGCTATTTTGAGCAAAAACTTGCAGCCATCTTTTCCGAGGAATATATGGAGGACGCCAAAGCCTATTTGCAGCTTACCCAGCAGGAGCAGCTGATTTGTGCTTTGACTGGTCAGCACAGCAAGGCAACAATGCTCGTCCGAATAGCGCAGGTGCTGGGGCATTTGAGTTATTCTCTGGGGCAATACAAGGAGGCCCTGACGAAATTTGCAGAGCGGTTGAATGAACCCGGCTATGACCGTACCTCGGACGGTTATGCGGCAATGTTCGGGCAGTTCTTCAAAAGTGAGCCAACTCTGTCGCTGGATAACCCGGCTTGGATGACCCTGACCAATGCTTCGGTGCAGTATGTAGCCGCCACTCGACTCGGAAAGACGGAGCCTCAGCTGGTCAAGCGGATGCACTATGTCTCCTTTGTGGGGATGTTCCGTTCCGATCTGTTTGAGGGGCTTTGTGTGGGCCATGCACCCAAGAAATGCCCCATCTGCGGCAGATGGTTTCTCACCATTGATGCACGGCATACCAAATACTGCGGTGGTCTGGCCCCCGGCGACCAACGGGGACGGACGTGTCGGCAAATCGGCAATCTAAGAGGCCGGGAGCAGCGGGAGCTTGCAGACGATCACCCCATCAAGGCCATTTATACCCGCCGTATGAACACCATTTTGCAAAGCACCCGCCGTGGAAAGCTGGATAAAGAAACGGCAGCAACTATGAAAAAGCTGGCAAAAGATAAGATGTTCCGTGCGCTTTCAGATCAGCGCTATGCCAGCACTGTCTACGAGCAGGAAATGACCCAGGATGCACTTTTAGAAGCAGTAAAAAAGAAATAAGCAGCAAAATATCAGAAAGGCGGTGAGGGAAAATGGATACAGCGTGGACATGGGATCTGTCTTCTTACTGTGCCAAATACAGCTTTCTGACGGAACCCAGGGGCGTGACCATGCGGGAAGTGGAACGCATCTTTCAGCTTGACCCCGAACCGCCTATCTGGGGAAGCCTAAACGACTACATCCTTGAGGCTGTACAGCGCCATAATTTGCGCTGGTTTTCCTTTTTCCTGCACTGCTATGAAAATCGGCTTAATGGCCGTGTTCGCCGTTTCCTGCTGCGGGAGGGGCTGGATCGCTATGACCCGGAACGCTTTTGGGACTACAAAATGGGCTGTGTGCTTGCCATGTTGAATTGCCTCCGGGAATATGATCCCGCACAAGGGGCAGATTTTCTGACCTATGCCCATCATTTTATCGGGAACGCCCTTTTGACCTGTCGGATGCAGGAGGAGGCCGGTTCCTTTGAAAATGTGGATGAGTACAAAGCTGTGCGTGGAATTGCATGGCTCTACAATCAATCCGGCCAGTCTGAACAGGCGGCAATCCAGAAATATGCCCAGAAAAACGGTTGCACCGAGGAGACCGCAGCGAAGTTTTTGGCGTTGGCCAAGCAAAATCGTAGCCGTGTTCCGTTTTACCAAACCGTACAGGACGAGGACAGCGAAGAAACCGGCGAGGATGTCAGTCGGGATGACCATTGGGACTATGCGGAGATTCTATGGAACGGCATCCAGGCCGAAGCTGTCCGGGAAGCGTTTGAAAAGCTGAATTACCGGGAGCAGACACTTTTGGAAAAGCGAAACGCCATCTGTATGACCTGTGGTAGGGTCAGTCCCATCAGCACCCGACTGACCTTTGAAGAACTGGCAGTCCTCTTTGAGGGCAGCACAGCCAGTGGTGCAGAACGGGCCTATCACAAAGCCGTAGAGCGCTTAGCCTGTCTGCTGACAGAAGCAGGAGTGCTTCACATGATTCGCCTGAAACGCAAATCCCAGACCAAACGCAAAAAGAAAATCGCCGCCGCTGTCTACCTGTATCAGGTGGACAACGACGGCGAGTGGGGCGAGATTTCGTTTGACTTTGAGGATGGAACAGCGGAGATCATCCGGTTGGCGGAATGGGATACGACGGTAAGCAAGAAATTTGCAAGAAAAGCGATTCGATACTTTTTGAACAGTGATTCTGATAAATTATATAAAGAAACCTCTTTGATATGTGAATAGGAGCCTGTGCACTTGCACAGGCTCCTTTCCATCAGTGGGATTTTGCTTTGTGGTTTGCCAAAGTCTTTCCTGCTTTGCTTTTTGCAGCCTTGGAAGAACTTTTGGATGCCAGAGTTTTCCCGGCTTTACCTACCTTGCCACCATGATGTACAGCCATATTTTCACCTCCCCAACTTATCCTTTTGGCGGATAAGGATCTCCGCCATGACTGTCTGAGGACTGAATCCGTCCATTCATGCCATGAATTACGAACTCTGTACCCTGATTTCGGCTGATTTGTCTGCCAGCATTTACGGCTTCTTGTTTAGTCGAATAGTGGCCGCTGGAGCGCTGAGCCCCGCCACGTTTTACATCCCAGCCGCCATTGGGATTGTGAACGACATGATGAGAGGAACGAGCCATAGAATCACCCCCTATGTGCATCGGGACAGCAGATTGCACAGCCGTCCGCATCGGAATAGATTTTCTTCGCTCGAGCAACCGCCTCAACCTCGTTTGCATAGTAGCCTACATACTGTTTGCTACGAATGCCAAGCTGTGCAGCGTGCTCTTTCGTGTGAACCTCGTGATGAAGACCGGGATTTGAGGTCTGGTTGTCGTTAATATAGTAATGCTTATACATGATATATTCCTTTCCGCTTGACCAAACAAGCTATACATGGTATTTTAATGACGTACACATCGTAAATGAGCGGTTAGTCTGTGCCAGCAGATTGCCGCTCTTTTTAATTGCGCATATAGCATCACCTCCTTAAAATTCGCATATTCGCTTGTTCGCAGATTTCTAACATTTGGGCTGTTTTTAAGGGAATCCAAGATTCCCTTAAATTGAAATTTTAAATTGGAATGGCGTTGTATCAAAGGTGACCATGTTCAGCGCATTCAATCGATAACGCATAGCCTGCTTTGATACGCTGAATACATCAGCCATGTCGCAAATGATGCTTTCTACCATATAATCGCATGGAAGTGGGTATTTAGAGCCCAAATTGTTACTTCGCTTTTTAAACTCCTCCCGAACTACATCCTGAGGCATCAGAAAAGCGGCTGCACATGTGTTTGCCTGATATTCTATAAAGTCCAATGAGGTTTTCAACGGCTTCTTGCCATTTAATGCCTTTTGGCTCGTGCCATGGATGTAATCAGGCTTTTCTCGTCGAAAGCAGTTTTTGTGAAGGACTTGATGAAATACCTCGTGCATCACAGTGAAGTTCTCACGTCCTCTATTCCCCGATTCTGTAAGGGTGGCATCAATGAGAATGCACCCCTTTGGAAGATACGCCTTTGAAGGTAACATACCTTCACGATAACAAGGTTCTGGCCACACCCATATATATCCGGCATTGAACGCTGTTGCACCCAGAATGGACTGATCCGGGGTGATATATTTCCAGTCATATTCAACGCCCAGACACTTTTCAATGACTGCATATACATCGATAGACTTCGGCTTTTTTAGGCGCTCAGGATCAAACTGGAATAGAAGCTTCTCAGCTTCGGATTCCAGTTGACGTGCAGAATAATTGTAATGGATCACGTTTATTTCTTACCTCGTTCCTGCTCCTCAAGCATTTCAATGACTTTTTGCCATATTTCGCTGGACTTATCGCTGTCACGTGCCATACGAAGCGCAACACGCACTTGCTCATTGCCCATGATATACTCCGGCAGATCAGGAGACACTGTGTTTTCCTTTTCACCTGCGGCCAAATCGAACATGGTGTTGGTTTCATCTTCAGACAGGCACAAAATACGGGATAATTCATATAGTTTATCTTTATCAGGGGGATAACGATGCCCCTTTTCGATATCACTCATGTACGCTGGTACAATTCCTAATTCGGCCGCCAGCCCACGCAGTGTCAATCCACGGGATTTTCGCTTTTCAGCGATAAATTCTCCGAACTTGCCATTCATAGCACTTCCTCCTTGATAGAAATAAGCGTGTTCGCTGATTTCTAACACTATTATATGCGGTAACCTAAAGAAAGTCAAGTGCGTTTTCTAAATTTTCGTGTCGATTAGGTACTATGATTTTTTGATAAAATGTTATATACTTAGATATGAAATCTAAATTTTAGATATTTGGTTTCTTAGAGAAAGGAGTTAGGCATGGCTGTATCCTACAAAAAGCTTTGGAAGCTGTTGATTGACAGAGATATGACGAAAACAATGTTGCGTAAAGAAGCTGGAATTACCACAGCAGCCCTTGCAAAGCTCGGGAAGAATGAAAATGTTAATACCGAGGTGCTTGTGAAAATATGCAGTGTTTTGAAGTGTGACATCTCTGACATTATGGAACTTACAGATGAAAGGACTAAGGAATAATGGATAAATCGAATTTTGGGCAGATCGTATCGTTTTTGTTCGGCATTGCCAACGACTGCCTAGTAGATACTTATGATGTGGGTGATTACAGAAAGATTATTTTGCCAATGATGGTGATCCGCCGTTTTGATGCAGTTTTGGAACCCACAAAAGAAAAAGTTCTGAAAATGAAAGCACAGTTGGATGCTGCTGGTATTACTGAGCAGGACGAAGCTCTGTGCAGTGTGGCAGGAGAAGCTTTTTGCAATAGCTCCCCTTATACATTGTCCGACTTGAAATCCCGCACAAATCAGCAACAATTAAAAGCTGACTTTATCTTGTATTTGGATGGTTTTTCTCAGAACGTGCAGGATATTATCAAACGCTTTGAGTTTAGAAATCAGATTGATAAACTCTCAGAGCATGATATTTTAGGCTTGCTCATAAGTAAGTTTACCGATTCTACCGTTAACCTCTCAAATCGTCCTGTGTACGATACGCAGGGCAATATTGTACAGCCTGCACTGGATAACCATACCATGGGAACGGTGTTTGAAGAGGTAATCCGCAAATTCAACGAAGAAACCAATATTACTGATGCCGGACGCCATTTTACCCCCCGTGATATTGTAGAATTGATTACCGATTTGGCGTTTGTGCCGGTAAAGGATAAAATTCAAAGTACAACCTACCGCATCTATGATGGGGCCTGTGGAACAGGTGGCATGTTGACTGTTGCTGAAGAGCGTATTCAGGAAATAGCAAAGGAAACGGACAAGAAAATATCCATCCATCTTTATGGTCAGGAGAACTCCGACGAGACCTATGCAATTGCCCGCAGTGATATGCTGGTTAAAGGTGAGGGTACGCAGGCAAATAATATATTCTTTGGTTCTACTATCTCCAACGATGGTTTTGCCGGAGAGTCCTTTGACTTTATGCTCTCCAATCCGCCCTTTGGAACTCCTTGGAAAACGGATCTGAAAGCATGGGGTGACATCAAAAAAGACGACATCACAGATACTCGTTTCCGTGTGAATTACAAGGGTGAAGACTTCTCTTTGATTCCGGATATCAGCGATCCACAGATGTTGTTCCTTGCCAATAATATCAGCAAAATGAAAAGGGACACCGTGTTGGGCAGCCGTATTGTTGAGGTGCATAACGGTTCTTCTCTCTTCACCGGAAAAGCTGGTCAGGGGCCGTCCAATTTGCGCCAGTACATTCTGGAACAGGATTTGTTGGAAGCAATTGTTGCTGTTCCGGAAAAGATGTTCTACAACACCGGAATTAGTACATATATCTGGGTTCTTGCTAATAAAAAGGAGGATCGGCGCAAAGGTAAAGTACAGCTGATCGATGCCACCTCCTTCAAAAAGACTCTGCGTAAGAATCTGGGCGAAAAGAACTGTGAGATTGACAAAGCTATCAGGGATCACATTCTGGAATTATATATGGCATTTGATCAGGCCGATGAACGTTACAGCAAGGTATTTGATACCTACGAGTTTGGCTATTGGGAAGTGCCTGTGTACACGCCCCAATATGATGAAACCGGAAAGCCAATTCTGGATAAGAAAGGCAAACCTGTGAAACCAAACAGCGACAAGGAGATTATTCCATTCACTTACGAGGGTGGTATCGAAGCCTTTATTGAAAATGAGGTCAGACCGTATGCACCGGATGTGTTTATCAAACCGGGTTCTGAAAAAATAGGATATGAGCTGTCCTTTACAAAGTATTTCTATCAGCCAGTACAGCTACGCACGCTGGAGGAAATTACTCATGATATTCGAGCAATCGAGCGTGAAACCGATGGCCTTCTGGAAGAAATTTTAGGGGGCTGATTATGAAAAGGTATAACAAACATATAAAAACCGGATACAAATTTCTTCCTTTAATTCCGGAAAATTGGGAGTTTAGGTTAGGGTTATCTTGTTTTGAAGAAAACAAAAAGAAAAATACTGAGCTGGTTGAAAAACTTCTTCTACAGTTTAAATATGGCACTATTGTCCGTAAAGCAAATCAGGAAATAAAAAAGGACGATGAGCTTATATTTGCAAAGTATACTGTTGTGGAACCTAATGACATAATACTTAATGGATTAAATCTGAATTATGACTTTGTGTCACAACGAGTAGGAATTGTCAAAGAAAAAGGAGTTATTACCTCGGCATATTTAGCACTAAGATGCAGAAACTTGTACAATCCATTCTATGCAAATTATATGCTTAAAGCATTGGATTCGCAGAAGATTTTTCACGGAATGGGTAGCGGTGTTAGACTAACACTTGGTTATCCGGAATTCTCAAGAATCCAATTCCCGGTTCCGCCCCGTAACGAGCAGGATCAAATTGTCCGTTATCTGGATTGGCAGGTATCTAAAATCAATCATCTGGTTCATGGATATCAGAGTCAGATTAAATTGTTGAAAGAAAGGCGACAGACGATTATTGACCGTGCTGCAACACAGGGGATCAATCCCGATGTCCGATACAAAGACAGTGGTGCGAACTGGATTCCACAAATCCCAGAACATTGGAACATGGTTTACAGTAAGAAACTGTTTGCTCAAAGAAAAGACAAAGCGTTTCCAAACGATATTCAGCTGACATCCTCTCAGAAATACGGAATTATCTCTCAAGATGAGTTTATGAAAAGAGAGGGCCGTCGTCTTACTGTGGTTGTGACAGGTTCGGATATTCTGAAGCATGTGGGAATTGGCGACTTTGTGATTAGCATGAGAAGCTTTCAAGGGGGCTTGGAATATAGCTATGTTGAAGGAAAAATCAGTTCAGCGTATGTTATGCTGATTCCCAATAAGGAAAAGGTTTACGATGAATATTTTAAGTGGCTTTTGAAGTCAAAGTCATACATCAAGGCTTTACAAGGGACATCTGACCTTGTTCGTGACGGTCAGGCTTTGAGATATGCTAATTTTGCTAAAGTATATCTGCCTGAAATACCTTTGGAAGAACAAAAGGCTATTGCTGACTATATCAACAGCGAAGTCGCAAGAATTGATAATGCACTACCAACATTCCAGAAGAAAATTGAACTGTTGCGAGAATATCGTACCCGTCTAATTTCTGATGTTGTAACTGGTCAGATTGATGTACGTGATGTGGTAATTCCAGAATACACGCCAGAAGATGATACAGAAATCGATGTAGTAGATGCACCAGATGATACAGAGGAGGTGGCAGAGGATGCCGAGTAACACAAAGGAAAATGGCTTTGAAACATTGATTGTAGAATATCTAATCAATAACAATGGCTATGAACAAGGCGATACCAACGAGTATAACAAAGAATATGCCATCGACGAAGATAGATTGTTCCGATTCCTGTTGTCTACGCAGAAAAAGGCAATGGATGAACTTCACATTCTGGATAGTGATCTGGAAAAAGAACGTTTTTTAAAGCAGCTGGATAAGAAACTGAAAAATGATGGCGTTATTGAGTTGCTTCGTAAAGGTATGCGTTATAAGCATCTGCGTTTGGACTTATTCTATGTTCGCCCTTCTATCCATAATCCAGAAGCCGCCGAGTTGTACGAAAAGAATATTTTCAGCGTTACTCGGCAGCTGCAATATTCCAGCTTCAATCCTCGTCTGGCTCTGGATGTGTGCATTTTTATCAATGGTCTGCCAGTAATCACTATGGAGCTGAAAAATCAGCTTACCAAACAGAATGTGTTTGATGCGGTAGAGCAGTATAAAAATGACCGTACTCCAAATGAGTTGCTGTTTAGTTTCAAGCGTTGTATTGTTCACTTTGCTGTCGATGATAACGAGATAAGAATGTGCACGGAGCTGAAAGGAAAAAAGTCTTGGTTCCTGCCATTTAACAAAGGATTTAATGACGGTGCAGGCAACCCGCCAAATCCAAACGGTATCAAAACCGATTATCTTTGGAAAGAGATTTTGACCAAGGATGAGCTATCCAATATTATCGAAAACTATGCTCAAGTCATTGCTGAAAAAGATGAGGATACTGGTGCTATAACATATAAGCAAGTGTTCCCACGTTACCATCAGCTTTCTGTGGTAAAGTCTCTGTTGGCAGATGCACAACGAGATGGTGTCGGCGGGCGATATTTGATACAGCATAGTGCTGGCTCCGGAAAGTCTAATTCTATCGCATGGTTGGCACATCAGCTTGTAACATTAAAGAATGACAGTGGAAAAGAAATCTTTGACACCGTTATCGTTGTAACAGATCGTATCAATCTGGATAAACAGATTAAAGATACTATCAAGCAATTTATGCAGGTGTCCGCAACAGTTGGTTGGGCCAAAAGTTCCAGTGACCTAAAACAGCTTTTAAAAGAGGGCAAAAAAATCATCATCACTATCGTCCATAAGTTCCAGTTTATTCTGGATGACATTGGCGAAGTACACAAAGATAAAAACTTTGCCATTTTGATTGATGAAGCTCATTCCAGTCAAAATGGTTCCTTGTCTGCAAAGATGAACATGGTTCTTTCCGGAAGTGTCTATGAAGATGAGGATGAGCTGGAAGATAAAATCAATACCATTATTGAAGGTAGGAAAATGGTTAAAAACGCCAGCTATTTTGCCTTTACTGCTACACCAAAGAATAAGACATTAGAGATGTTTGGCAAAAAAGTACCTCTTCCAGACGGAACCACGAAGCCTGAGCCACATTATGTTTATACCATGAAGCAGGCTATCGAAGAAGGCTTTATCATGGATGTGCTAAAGTATTTCACACCGGTGCAAAGCTATTATAAATTGGCAAAAACCGTTGAAGATGACCCGCAATTTGATAAAAAACGTGCGCAACGGTTACTGCGCTACTATGTGGAATCGAACCAATATGCAATTCACGAAAAGTCTAAGATCATCGTGGAGCATTTCCATACGGAAGTGATTTCGAAGGGAAAAGTCGGTGGCAAGGCCAGGGCTATGGTAATCAGTAGTTCTATCAAAAGGGCCATTGAATATTATAAGGAAATCTCTAAACTTCTGGAGGAAAGAAAGAGCCCGTTTAAGGCGATTGTTGCATTTTCTGGGACTGCGGAGTACGAAGGAAAGCAGGTTACAGAAGCAGATTTGAATGGTTTTCCGAGTGCGAAAATTGAGAAAACATTCAAGGCAGACCCGTACCGAATTCTGATCGTTGCCAACAAATTTCAGACGGGTTTTGATGAGCCTTTGCTGCATACCATGTATGTAGATAAGGGCCTGTCAGATATTAAAGCAGTGCAGACACTGTCTCGACTAAATAGAAGTCATCCAGATAAAAAAGACACGTTCATTCTGGACTTTGTCAACGAACCAGGAATTATCAAACAGGCTTTCGATCGTTATTATAAAACCACTATACTTTCTGGCAAAACAGACATAAATAAGCTTAATGATTTAATTGACACTATGGAGTCAATTCAAGTGTTCAGTGATCAAGATGTGGACACACTGGTTGAACGATATCTGGCAAATGAACCTCGTGAAGTTCTCGATCCGATACTTGATCGATGCGTTGAGGCCTATAAAGATTTAATTATGGAAGATCAGATTGATTTTAAAAGCAGTGCCAAAACTTTTGTACGCACCTACAATTTTCTTTCTGCAATCCTCCCGTATGGCAGTATTCAGTGGGAAAAATTGTCTATCTTCCTAACTCTTTTGCTTCCTAAACTTCCAAAGCCTGAAGGTGAAGATTATACCGAGGGCTTGTTGGAAGATGTTGACCTGGAAAGCTATCGTGCAGAAGCCCAAGAAACCATGCGTATACAGTTAGAAAACGAAAATGGTGAAATTGCTCCTGTTCCAGTTAGTACCAGTACCGGCATTGATGTCCCAGAACTCGATTCGCTGACAAATATCCTAAAGGAATTCCATGATATTTTCGGCAACATCGAATGGACAGACGAAGATAAAGTTAAGAAGCAGATCAACGATATTATTGAAAGCGTCCGCAAAGATGAACGATATAACAATGCTATGCAATACTCCGACAAGCAGAATGCCCGTGACGAAAGTGACCGTGCGGCCCATGAAGCTGTATTGAACAGTATGCAAAGCGGGCTTGAACTTTTCAGAGAAGTTCAGAACAACCCTTCTTTCAGAAAGTGGTTGTTTGATAGCGCATTTAATTCTACATACCAAACAAATAGCCAGCAGCAACCATAAAAATCTACGAATTCTCTATGTGAAAAAGCCGCCAGAAGCATCATTCCTTGGATGTGCCTCTGGCGGCTTTGCTTATGAATCGAAATCTAACTGTGGAGCCTCCGTTACGGTTCGCAGGTATTCTTCCGGATCACCATTCAAAATCAATTCTGCATAGGACAGCGGATCGTTGTAGATGAGCCAGTCCAGTTCAGACCGCTGGAAACGACTATTTGCCACCTCATCCTCAACAGCGGTACAGTTAATTGAGATCGTGCTTCCGTTAGAATATTTTAGTTCCACATAGGCGGTGTCGATATTAAACTCACAGGAAATCAGTTGTTTCATGGGATGTACCTCCAAAATTTAATGTTCTGGAAGTAATGTAAGCGTGGGTTTGTGGTGTGGTATCCTTAACTATGGGAAACTCCACGTTCCCATTTAGAAACGGCCTGAAACGAAATATTTAATCTTTCCCCAAGTTGATTCTGCGTTAATCCTTTTGCTTTCCTTAAGGAAGCAATCTGTTTTCCAACCAGAATGGTATCAATCATACTCAAAACCTCCATCATGTGTTTTGAAACCGGTTTCTGATATTGAGTATAACAAGGTTGGTTTGCAGTTTCAATAACGCCGTCGTAGAGTAGATGACAGGAAGATTCAACCACTGGTTTAATCTTAAAGAAGGTAGCGTTATGTTATGAATAAGGCGGCAGTTGGTTTTCCAGCTGCCGCCTTGAGAAATTTTGTTCTATTGTATCGGAATTGGAGTCTACATTAAATTTCAGGATAAGCTGAAATTATTTTTTTCCATACTTGTCTTTTACTTTTTTTACAGTATAGTCAGCCATTCCGATACTTAAAATCAATGCGATGATCCAACAAATTACTGCCAATATATCGGTGAATACACTTAACGTATTTCGAAACATCAAATCGATGAAAAATAAAAATATACAGAAGTAGACTACTGCAAAAAAGGCCTTGAGCATATCATTTTACCTCACTGAGATTTTTAACTTTGAGATGAAAAAAGAAAAATATGCTGACAAAGTAAGATTAGTCTGGAATATCTCCCACACCGTTGAGAATCAGTCTTGGACGGTAAGGGAACAGTTTAACTGTTTCGCGGGTGGAAACACCGGACAGAACCAGTGCGGTGTCCAGACCACTTTCGATGCCGGCAACAATATCAGTATCCATACGGTCGCCAATCATGACAGCCTCCTGGGAATGTACGCCGAGCATGTTTAATCCGGTGCGCATCATCAGAGGGTTTGGTTTGCCGATATAGTAAGCTTCTTTGCCGGTAACCAGCTCAATCGGTTTTACAAAGGCACGGCAGGCAGGCATAATTCCCTGTTCGGTCGGACCAGTGAGGTCATAGTTTGTTCCAATCAGACGGGCACCGTTCTGGACATGGTGAACTGCCTTGCAGATATTATCGTAGTTGTAGCTGGAAGATTCCCCGATTACAACATAATCCGGGGAGGTATCATCCAAGGTAATGCCCTTTTCATATAAGGCGTTGTATAATCCAGGTTCCCCGATAACAAAGACGTGGGCACCGGGACTTTGACGGGAGATAAACTCGGCGGTAGCAAGGGCGCTGGTATAGAAGTGATGCTCGTCGACCTCAAGACCCATTCGTGCCAGTTTTTCCTGCAATTCTTTTGGTGTCTTGCCGCTATTGTTGGTCAGGAATAAGAATTGTTTGTTTTCGCGATATAACCATTCAACAAATTCCTTGACACCTGGTAAAATTTTGTTTCCGTGGTAGATAACTCCATCCATATCGCAGATGAAGCCTTTTGCTTTACGAAGCTGTTCCATGTGATAGCTCCTCCTTCAAATTTTTCTCTTTCTTTTTCACACCACTATTGTAACATGAGTGAACCCGAAATTCAATTTAACAGTCTGTGAAAAAACATGAAGATTTGTGGAACGACAGGATGTCATGGATCGAAACTTTTTTAAAAGATTTTGATTTTAAGGAGCAGTATAGAAAAAGAAAAACCTGAACACATTCTGTGTTCAGGTTTTATTGGTTGCGGGAGCTGGATTTGAACCAACGACCTTCGGGTTATGAGAACTACTAATACAATAGAATAAGCTGTTTAATTAAAACAAATTCAGCACTCCTTATCTGTTTCTGTCGACCAGATGACGACGAGGGGTGAAAAAACGAACTTTTGAAATCGTTATTTCAGAACTACTCTCCGCTAGCCTTATGGAAGATCATATCTTCCATCTTTTCAGCAGCACTTTTGTCCATGGATTTTGTACTATGGGCATAAATGTTCATGGTGATACTGATGTCAGCATGTCCGAGACGATGCTGTACTGTTTTAGGATCAACACCAGCTTCTATCATGGCGGTAGCACAACTATGTCTCAGATCATGAAATCTGATATGTTTTAGCCCCTTCTCTGCGACAAAGCGTTCCCACTTCTGTGTAATCGAATCGGGATGATACGGTTTACCATTTTTCTGACAGATCATCAGATTGGAATCAACAAAATCAGAACCGTACGATATTTTATTGAGAAGATACTGAGTATGTGCTTCTTTTAGTGTACGAACAAGGTTATCACCAATACTGATATCCCGAACACCTGCAGATGTTTTTGGAGACTTATGGATGGTTTTACCGTCTGCTAATACGGTATTATGCCTTACATGAATGATACCGTTTTCAAAGTCAACATCATCCCAGCGTAAAGCAATCAGTTCTCCACGGCGAAATCCAATCGAAACAGTCAGGAGAACGATCAGATAAATATCAGTTCCTTTTGCTGTATCAAGGAGAAGAGCAATCTCATTTTTATCGTATATTTCAGCCTTATACTTCTGCAGCTTGGGCAGTTCAACACCTGTGCAGGGATTGTATGATAACATCCGAAGGATAACAGCTTTATCCAGAGCAGCCTTGAGGTTTAGGTAGATATTTTTAATACTTTTAGGAGAAAGACCTCTTTGTATGTGGAGTTGATTAATCCACTGCTGGATGTTGTTTGCTTTTAAAGATTTCAGAGGAACAGAACCAAGATAAGGAATGATACAATTTTTAATACGGTCATTGTATCCGGCTCGAGTGGTCTCTTCAATGTTGGGAAGATAGGTGTTTACCCATTGAATCAGCCAATCACCTGTTTTTAAAGAAGATGTTGTGATGATATTTCCTTCTTCTACCTCACCAATCATCTTGCGAAGAAGGGATTCTGCCTGTTTTCTTGTTCCGTTTACTGTTTTATACTGTCGTTCCCTTTTACCAGTAAGAGGATCGTGTTCACTCTCTACAATCACTTGGTAAGATGTTTTACCGCTTTTGGTTGTGCGTTTTCGGATATGACCTGTTGCCATAGTGTGACCTCCTTTTTGTTTTAATTATTATATATAAATATAAATCAGCACTCTTCGGTTAAATTAACACAAACATGCCCTTTCTTTGATAGAAATTCTTTGAGCTTTGTTTCAGAGATCCGATATTGTCTCCCGACCATAACATAGTCGATACCGCTGTATTTGATAAAAGCAAGAGCAGTATCATAGGAAACCTTTAAAATACTGGCTACCTCATGAGGGGTGAGCAGAGTCTGATCAAACATGGTATACCTCCCAAAAAACTAGTTGCCTCCTGCCAAAGATCCCTTTTTGAGATGTGTTTCAAAGGAAAAGAGTAAAGATGGCAGGAGGCAAATTAATTAAAATATTAAGTATAATTTACAAATATAATATACAATCTAAAATACAATATAAAATGGAGAAATTAATAGATCAGTAGATAAAAATCTTATATAAAGCGAGTGTAAAACCTGTTTTAACAGGAGATTTTAGGAAGAATGGGTTGTCCCTATTAATAGAGAGGGAAAAACCGTTAAAACACCTGAAAATGATATTCTTTGCGGTTCAGAGCATGGAATAATAAAACTGGAAGGAAAAAGTTTTTGACGGTTTGCCTCCTGTTATCAGGAGCATTTTCCCATGGAAATAAAAGGGAAAAGCTATCTTTTCTTGGAGGCAGATTTTGAACGAAAACTGGAAGGAATCCGTTTGATGGTCAAAATGTTTGCATCTGCTTTCTTTTCTCGCTCAATGACAAAACCGGAAGCCTTTAAAGCATCGGATTCCTGATTCAGCTTTTTGGTTAAAGCAGAAGGTGAGTTTGGGAAGTCTCGGTAATCGCCAACGATACTGTTCAAAATTTTTTGATACAGATCACTGGATTTCCCAGAAACCTTATTTTGACCTTCCATAAAGTGACAGATAATTTCGACCAGATGGTTGTCCTGTGCATATTCATTTTCCAAAAGCTGTCGGTTTTGTTTTATGATCCTCTGGAATTCCGATTCACTGATACCGAGAGCCAAAGAAATCGCTAGCATTTCTTTGTGGGCATCTGCCATGCGCGACAGTTGTTTAGAAGTAATCGTAGGCAACAATGACATAGCAGAGGAAAGGATATCGAAGGCAGCACCTAAGATATGGGGGCGATCCCTTTCAAAGTCTTCGATAAGATCAGAGTATGTTTTGCGCTTGTTTATTCTGATTGGTTGCAGCTGAAAGAGAAGAGAACGCTCAGCAAGGTCAGATTTTTTAGGAACAGCATCAATACCATTTAAAACGATAGCATTATGCAGGTCTAAAATGGTCTGAGAACACGTTGTGTACAGCGTTCTTGTAGGGGCTTTCACGCCAGTAACAGCACCGCAAAGAATATCGGAAAAACTTGACGGAACATGGCTAGTATTGTCAAAACAAACAAGGTAAGAAGCTGCTAAAAGAGTCTTCAGGTCTCGTTCATTGTTTGGCATTAAACTGACACCCGTTTTGGAAGGGTCTACAATGGAGCGGATAATTTTGGTTAGAGTGGATTTTCCAGTGCCTTTACTGGAAGAGAGAACAGCAGCATAGTGATCTCTTTCACTGAAACACTGAAGAAGATATACAGCAAACAGAAGAAAAGAATCTGCATCAAGGTTCACGTATGGCTTGAGAAGTTCCAGAAAATCCCCACCAGAAACAGGTGTTACCTGTGAATCGGTATCAGGAGATTTTAAAAACTTTTCTTGAACGGAATGCTTGATTGACCAGTTCTTAGCTGTAATCTGAACAGATTGCCATTTATCGTTTGCTAAAAAGTAAGTGATGCCTTGATGCAGATTTCCGGCTAAACGCTTTCTGATCTTGACAGGGTGATTTTGTTGGAATCTCTCTGTCTGTATGTTTAAATTCAGATAAGGTGAGAAATCTGGTGTGGTTGCCTCATTAGTAAGTGCGAGGTAACGGAAGGCAAGAAAGGACTGAAAGAATGGGCTCTCTACAGGATAAAAGTTAAGCGCACCATTGTTACCCTTATATTCAACATAAACGGAGAGAGGATTGTCGATATCTGTGTAATAAGAGACCTCGGAATCTAAAATTTGTAGAATAACGTCAGTGTTATGCATGAAAAACTTCCTTTCGTATATATGGAGGAACCCTTTTTCACTATAGTCTGGGTGATTATAGCTCATCATCCCAATTCAAATCCCAATCATCTTGGGTGTCTTGAGGGGTGAGAATATCATCCGCACCGTTTAGCTGATTAGAAACGCATGCACAGATGGAACCGTATCCATTTGGAGGGTAGACGAGTTGTACAGTTTCTTTTAATCCGATTGCTGCAGAAAGATCAGAGTTGTCTGGAATACCGGCTGAAATAATCCGATCGCATAAATCATAAAAATGGTTCGAATCCAGTCTGTATCGCTGCAAAACATAGTAGCTGGTTTGATCATTAAATAATTTGTAGAAAACATCGACAGCATCTTTGTGAGAAAAAGTCTCAGATTTCTTAATATCTACAATAACAGAAGAATAAATGCCAGCAGGCACAAGGTCTTTAACGGGAAAAATATAATTGCTAATATTTAGGTTACGTTTGAGGGAAATACCGATATGTCGTTTGGGATTCGTGTTTAATGCTGATTTTGATCTGTAAGAAAAAGGCATAAAGATCGCTCCTTTAGAAATAAATTTTGTCCCGCTAGCAGGATGTAACGTTAAAATGCGAAGTTTTCTGCAGAATCTTATGACCAAAGTGGAATCAATTTATATTGATGTCGCCTTGGTGAGTTTTATTATAGTGTGCCGAAATTTAAAAATACAGTGCATTTTAAAATCAAAGTGTTGTTAAGTGTAATAGAAGGAAAATGAGGTTGGTTCGGTAGTATCAAGGGCTTTGCACAAAATGCTTTACAAATCACGAGCTGCGATGATGTTTTGCTGGAAGCAGGTACATCATGTTACTTCTTTGATTCGTAAAATTTTTATATTTTTTCAGAAAAAAACAGCATACGAAACACGTATGCTGTAAAGTGTTAATGATTGTTGTAGAGATCATTTAAGAAATCAGTATCTTCATCTTCCGTTTTTGTTTGATTTTTTTTATTTAGTATGATATCCGTGTTGATCCCAATTAGTTTTTGTAAGTACTGATACATGGGTGTTTCGGATATTTTTGATTCAGGAAATACTTCCCATATGGAAGCAGCAGATTTTTTAGCATTTACTAAATATTGATCAACAGAAAGAAGAATTGCGAAAGCGATGATGTAAGTAGGTAAGTCTATTTTAAAATTAAATTTATATTTTTTAAGTTCTTCATAAAAATCAAGATCATAGTTTTTAACAGATGTTTCAGAGTCATAATAGTCATTAAGAAAGTATATTTTTTTAAAATTTTTGTATGTAGGAATGATGCGATAAATCATAAGACGAGCAGTTATAATGGAATCTATAAGTGTATGATCAAACTGCATATTTATAGCAGGGAAAAGCATATCAGTAAAGCCATCTTTGTCGACATTTTTAAAGCTTCCTACAGGATACTCATAACAGCGGTTTTGCTGTTTACGTCGTTTTGGTTGTTGAAACGCTCTTGTTAGATCTTTTCGTTTTTGATACTTAGGTCTGAGGTAATATTTATAGTCAAAGTTAAACTCTCTTTTAGAGCATATATGGAACTGATGAGAAAGTATGCCATATAAAATGATGTCTAAAAACATTAGATGAGTTTCCCTTGAAAAAAAGATATTTGCAAAACGTGTTAAGCATTGATTTACCCTTTTATAGTCGTTGGGCAAAGATAGTTCTGTATTGAATCGTAGAAGAGATTTATGAGAAATTGTATGATGAATACAATAACAAAAAATACTTTCAATAAAGTTAAACGCGTTTCGAGGGCTATCACATAAATGTGGGAATTTGTTGGAATAAAGATCATGTTTGAATTTTTTGCAACTTTCTTCACATCTTTTTTCAAAGTTTGATTCATATGCTAAGATGGTTTTTTCTAAGATTAGGAACCCATTTTTATCTAATTTCTCATCATATATTTTGGGAGAGAATAATAGAATGTCATCACTTTTGGGGGAGGAGTTATTCTGAGTTAAATGCGCAAATATATTGCGAGTTTTTTTGTAAAGCAAATTATGGTCAAAGTCAGGTGCTTCAAAAGAGCGGAACCAAGGGATTTTAAATGTAATTGTTGAAGGAATAGCTGAATTTTCAGCTGGAATTTTAGTTAGAAGAAAGTAATAAATATTTGTAGGTATAGAATATGTACATGTAAGAGATGTTACCATGGGAAAAATAAGTTCTGTGAGCATTTTGCTTAATAATGTATTAAAATTATCAATATCGTTATAAATGCACATAGAGACATTTACATTACTTTTTTTAGGGGAGTGATCAATAAATAGCTTTGCTGTATTGATAGAAGGGAGAAAAAGAGCTGTACGAAGTCTAGAAAAATCTTCTTTTTCATAGTTCGTACCATTTTCTTGATTTTGATCTTGGATATATTGGTCAAAGTTAAAATCCAAAGAGAATGGGCTGTACATAAAAATCACCTCGATTATCACTATATCATCTCTCTTTAACTTTGTCTATAAGGATAGTTGTAAATGATTAAACGTATAAAACTAAGATATAAATATATATTCTAATAAAAATAAGCAGATGAAACTCTATGTTTCATCTGCTTATTTTTTATATTTAAAGGAGGGATTTTCATGATGCATAGGATCGAAAATATCTATGGAGCTGAAAAAATAAAGGACAAGCTACCAAAGAAAATTTATGAGAAATTAATCACTGATACCAGAAAACTGGATGAGGGAGTGTTTGATGGATGTTCTTTGGTTTTGGAAACAAAAGAGGATTTGCTGGAACTGAGAAGTATTATTGATTATACGGTACACCTCAGTGAGGAAACAAAGCAAGTTGCTGGATATCTTTTATGTTTGTATTTGATGAGCAATGAGTATTCTGTGAATGTGTTTATGCCAACAGAAATTGCACCGCAGGAACTGATAGATGAAGCGGAGGAAGAGTAGAATGAAAGAAATAAGAACAAATCTTGTAACAGAAGCAGTCTTTTCGGATGATCAAGCAAAAAGGTATTTGCTAAGAAAAGAATGGGATAGCTCAAAGCCTAAATTAGCAATCATTATGCTTGCTCCTAGTGAAGCATCTGGAATAGAGCTAGACAGCACTACACTGCTTGTATTAAACAATGCTTCAAGGTTAGAATACGGAAGTGTGACTGTTCTCAATCTCTTTGCTACTCTGGATGACTTCACTCTCAAACAGGAAGAGGAAACAGACAGCGAGAATCTTGACATTATTGTTCAAGAGGCAGAAAAGGTTGACACGATTATATATGCTCCAGGGGTTGGAAAAGCAAAAAATAAAGTCTTCCAGAAAAGGCAGAGGCAGGTAGTTAAAATACTTCGTCAGTTTGAAGAAAAGTTATATTGTTTGTGTGACCAAGATGGCAATGCAAAGTTGCAGCATCCATTATCACCGGCAGTTCGTACATGGTATCTTTCATCACTGAAAGTAAATGAGTTGATTCCAGTGGATACAGATGAAAAACAAGAAGGAAAGAAAGCATTACGAAGAAAGGAAAAATAAAAAAGAATCTCTCTGCTCCAAACGGGGCAGAGAGAATTTTTAGGGTCATAGAAAACAGGAAAGTTTCTATGACCCTTTTTTTGCAATGTTATGAAAATGAAAAACCTGATAAAGCAAGGACACACTTCGTCAGGGTACAAAGATATACAACATAAAAGAAAAACAATAATCAATGACTTTTATTGGGATAAGTTACGGAGTTTAAGAGCTGTTTTAAGTAACTGTAAAACAATGGCTTTTTCATCATCATTACAATCACGAATTTGAGAGAGAATCTGCAAAGATAGGATATCATCAGTTTCATCAGGAGCTGTACTGTCAAAAAAATCACTGAGAGAAATATCCAAACTATCACAAATTTTTCCTACAACTTTTACAGTAGGATTTTTTAAATTCCTTTCTAACAACCCTAAATAAGTTGTGGTAATTTCTGCTCGTAGTGCAAGTTGTTCCTGACTGATACCTCTTTTTATTCGCAGTTCTCTAATACGATTACCGACGCAAAAGTTATTATTTGTTTTCATAACGATAGTATAGATTATTGATTTTTTTAGGACAACATGATATAGTTTGTATAAGATTAATAACTATAGTTATTAACGGAAAAATCTTAGTACTTTTAACCCCAGAAGAAAGGAGAACGCTGATATGGGATTTTTAAAGAATATTGTAAATGTATTTTTTAATCAGTATGATGATTTTCTAGATAGAGAAGAAAAATTTTTGGATGATTATGAGAAAAAAGCTGGAAATGTAGGTAATAAAGGTGACCGTATTCAAGAGACTCGTGAAAAAATAGAAAAACAGAGAGATATCATGGAACGGCAAAGAGACGCAGTTGACAAAATCATCAATAAATAAGAAAGTCAAATAAGAAAACAGAAAAATCATGGAGGTTCGAAATGGTTATCAGCACGCTGGTTGCATATCGTATATATGATTTAAAGGCAGGGAAAAAAGCCGTTCTTTTTCATACCAGAAGCAAAAACTATATGTTTTTGGAAGGGTTATCAGCAGAATTGTTTGAAATGATTTTAAAAGAGGATCCATCTAGAATGACCACATGGATGACCCAAAATGAAATCACAGAAGAGGATGTAGAAGACTTTAAACAGCAGTTAGATGATTTTGGTGTTTTTAGTATGACAGAGCAAGAGGAACAATATTCATCTGTGATAGAATTGCAGAATGAAGAAGAGAAAGAAAAAAAATATAATCATATCTTAAGCGATTTGCAACAGGAATTGTTTGACAATGGGTACTATTTTAATTTTCATATTGATCTGACCAATCATTGCAATGAAAGATGTATCCATTGTTACCATACATTCGATCAATATGATTATTCGAAAGAGATGTCCTTTGAAGATGTGTGCCAGTTGGTAGATCGTTTGGAAGAATTGGGAGTATTTTCTCTTGTACTCAGCGGAGGAGAAGCTCTTCTGAGAAAGGATATCTTTGATATCATGGAATATATTTCCAATAAAGGCATGATGATTACATTGTTTACTAATGGTGTGCTGTTGACAGAAGAAACTGTTCAAAAGCTGCACCAGTATAGAATCAAACTAATAAGCATCAGTTTGTATGCGGATATCCCAGAAGTGCATGATAAGATTACCGCGATAAAAGGCTCGTTTGAACGTACACTGGAAGGAATTAATCGGTTAAAAGAACATGGTATTCCTTTTGAGCTCAAATGTGTTGTACTTGCAGAAAATGCAGACAGAGTAGAACAGATCAGAGAGTTTGGCAAAAAAATTAACTACGGAAAAGAGAGCAAGCTAGATTTCTCCCTGTGTGGCAAACTGGATGGTGACTGCAGTGTATATGATCATCGTGTATCAAATGAAGTTATAAAGAAGATTTTCACCTCTGATGCAGATAGATATATTGGACCAAGGAAGATTCTGCAACGTTCTCCAAAGCAGCATCCATGTGGGGCAGGAAGGTATAGTTTGTACTGCAGTGCAGATGGCAGTATCTACCCTTGTGTAAGTTTTCGCTTATTCTTGTGCAATTACCGTGAACTGGATAACATTTGTACAAATGCTGTTCTTCAGCGTTGGTTAAATACAAGGATTTCAGATTTTTCTGAGTGTTTTAAACATGATTATTGTAATTATTGCGTGGAGCAATGTGCTGGAAATAATCTGATAGAAAACAATGACTATCTGAATAGTAAAATCAGCCATTGTGAAAGAGCTAAGATTATTGCAGACTGGTTTGCCAGTAAAAATCTGTAATAATAAATATAAAATGATAAGGAGGAAAGAAGCATGAAAAAGCTGAAAATGGTTGTTGTTTCTGAAAAAGAAGTAACTGCTAGTGTTGGTGGTTGTGGTAAACATTTTGCAGATCTTTGTGGTGCACGCTCCTGCGACTATGTTGCAAAAGATGACTAACAAAAAATGCTCTGTCTCTTCTGGGGACAGAGCATTTTTTTACAGTATTTTATTTTTGCTGTTATTTGCGATTGAGTCGACGTGTCGACGTCGGCGATGACGATCGGAAGTTCGTGCCGCCCATCTCGCCGCCCAAGTAGATCGGATTAGATCCGTTTCTTTCCAACTATTTCCTCTATGAAAAATCAGGAAAAAACGCAAAAAAAGACTTACTATCGTATTGATAGTAAGTCTTACCTGGTTGCGGGAGCTGGATTTGAACCAACGACCTTCGGGTTATGAGCCCGACGAGCTACCAAACTGCTCCATCCCGCGATATATAATTTTGAGTGCTTAAATATAATACCATATTACATTCAAAAAAGCAAGAGTTTTTTTGAAATTTTTAAAAATATATTTTTAAATCCAAAATAAACTTCCTTCCCTAAAAGGGAAGGAAGTTTTTCTAAATCCCAAAAGGATTAGAGCTCGACGTCTGGAGCAAGAGAATCATCCTCATCGCTGGATGTTTCTTCCTGTTCTTCTGCCTCTTCTTTTGCAGGATGGTCCATATACTGGGCAGCGATGTATTCGGCATCTTCATCCTCGTCTGTCAGAAGGTCATCGTCAAAATCATCGCAGATGAGGTCTTTTTTCTTGTGCAGCCAAGCTGCCAGTGCAATGACCAGACCGATCAAAGAAATTCCCAATGCAATCAGGGAAATCAATACGCTTTTTTTCATGGAGCACACTCCTTTGTTGATGAATTTCCTTTCATAAAAGGTTCTGATAGGTTCATTATACCCAATTCGGATGAAAATTACAATCAAATTTTCATGTAAATTCGCTTTTTTAGCAGGATTCTATTTTTCGTGGGTGTCGCGAATGCATCTAATTTGCTTGGAAAGACTCTGCATCCGTTCATCTGTGTGTGCGATGATGTCAGCGCACTCTTTGAGTTCATCTACAACACAGTCAGGAACTTCGCGGCTTGCCTTATAATGAATTTGATGTTCCAGACTTGCCCAGAAGTCCATGGCAATGGTGCGCAGCTGAACCTCCACACGTACAGGCTGTTTGCGGTCGGAAAGAAAGACTGGAACTTCCAAAATCATGTGATAGCTGCGGTAGCCGTTCGGTTTTGGATTTTGGATGTAATCCTTCTTTTCGATGACGGTCAGGTCATCCTGCCGGCTGAGCATCTCGACGACAGTATAAATGTCCTCGATAAACGGGCAGATGACGCGGATGCCTGCAACGTCGTTGAGGTTAGCCCGCATGGATTCCAGAGAGATTGGATATCCTTTTCGATGCATCTTTTCGATAATGCTCATCGGTTTTTTGATGCGGCTTTTGATCGATTCAATTGGATTGTGTCCTGCTCCAAAACGGGCATCTCGCTGCAAAATCTCCAGTTTTGTCCGTACTTCCTGAATGCCGGATTCGTACAAAGCCATGTCCTGTTCCATGTCCGCAAAGGTTTCCAACAGATCCTGCGGAGATTGGATCGCGTTAATATCCTTTAAGAGTTTTTTTGCGTTGCTGAACTGTCCCATGTGTGATGTTCGTCCTTCCTTTTTATGCTCAATATCGCCGTTTGATTGATCAGTTTTCCGACAAAAATGGTAACTGATATTAGTATATCATATTTTGATGCAAAAATCTATGATATGTTCTATCCTATCCCTTTCCTTATAATAACAGCATACTGTTTCCACAGACAAAAATCAATTGCAGCAAAGAAAAAAGTTTGTGAATGCATTGGAACGAATATTGCACGACGACAATCGGGGCGTTTTGATTGACAAATGAGGTCAGATTGATTAATATAAAGAATATAACAACTGTTACAAAAATGTAGCAGGCGGTACTACTTAATGTCGTATTGCAAGCTATTTTTGAAAGGAGGAAGTGTAGTTGAGTAAAGAAAATCCAAGGCTCAACATTGTATTGTTTGAGCCGCAGATACCACAGAACACCGGAAACATTGCAAGAACCTGTGCCTGCACAGGGGCAAGGCTGCATCTGGTTGGACCGATGGGATTTTCTATCGATGACAAAAAGCTCAAACGTGCCGGATTGGATTACTGGCATTTTCTGGATATTACCTATTATAACTCCACCCAGGAGTTTTTGGAAAAGCATAAAGAGGATCATCTGTATTTCTTCACAACCAAAGGAAGAAAGGTTTATTCGGAGCAAACTTATCCGGATGACAGCTATCTGATTTTTGGTAGGGAGGATGCCGGAATTGATGAGGAGATTTTATTTCATCACCCGGATACCTGTCTGCGTCTGCCGATGATTGGGCCAGTCAGAAGCTTGAATCTTTCCAACACGGTTGCAATTGCAGTGTATGAAACACTGCGTCAGTGGGGATTTCCTGCACTGCAGAACGAAGGACAGCTGCATCGCTTGAGCTGGGATCAAATAAACCAAACTGTAGAATAAAGAGGAGATTATATGAATCAGGAAAAAATCTTTTTTATCACCGATTCTGCCTGCGATATTCCGGCAAAGGATGAGCAGGAACTGGAGAATCTTTGTATCCTGCCAATTCCGGTTACAGCAGACGGAAAAGGCTACTACGAAAGAGAAAGCTTTACACCGGAAGAATTTTATGATCTGATCGATTCCTGCGAAAACATTCCTTCCACTTCGCACATTCCGGCAATCGCCTTTCAGGAAAAATATGAGCAGGCATGGGAAAAAGGTTATACCCATCTGGTGGTAGTTACCATTTATTCCGGTGCTTCTGCAATGTATCAGTCCGCTTTGATGGCAAAAAATGCGTTTCTGGAGGAGCATCCGGATGCAATGAGAATCGAAGTAATCGATTCCAACTGTTATGCAATGGGATATGGCTATCCAATTATTCAGGCTTGTCATAAAGCACTGGAAGGGGAAAGCTTTGAAAATGTTGTTTCCTATATTAAGGATTATCTTTCCAGAGTCAAAATTTACTTTAGCCCCTTTACCTTGAAATATGTTAAGAAATCGGGACGTGTCAGCTGTACAGCAGCCTTTGTGGGAGAACTGATTGGCCTGCGTCCGGTTATTTCCGCTGTAGGAACAACCAACATCGTGGAGAAGGTGCGCGGCAATGCTGCAATCCTGACAACCATGGTTAAATTCTTCAAGGAACAGCGCAGCAAGGTCGAGGAAAAAGCACCATACATGATTCTGGTTGCAAGAGATACCGAGATGAGTGAAGAGCTTGCAAAAGCCTGCGAGAACGTTGCAGGTTATCCTCCGGTTGGCGTCTTCAAAATTGGCGCAGCAATCACCATCAACACCGGCCCGCAGATTATTGGTATGACCTTCTTAGGCGACTAGTCAAAGACTCCTTGTGGGAAAGGAAGTGCGGGGTTTGTATCAGGGAGCTTTGATTTTGGAAGGCGGAGGATTCCGCGGAGTTTATACAGCTGGGGTACTGGATTATCTGATGGATCAGAACATCCAGTTTTCGGATGTCTATGGAATTTCTGCCGGTGCCTGCAACGCACTCAATTATCTGTCGCAGAATCGGGGAAGATATATCAAGGTGGCGAAGGAATACTGCAATGACCCGCGTTATATGGGAATCAAGCAGCTGGTGAAAACCGGTTCTATCTTTAACTGGCAGTTTTCCTTCTATGAAATCGGCGAAAAATATGTGCTATTTGATTACGATACCTTTTATGCTTCACCGATGCACCTCTGGGTTGGAGCAACCGACTGTGAGAGCGGAGACTGTCACTGGTTCTCCAATCAGAATGGGGACGATATGCTTCGCAGCAGTATTGCATCCAGTTCGATGCCTCTTTTGTCGGTGATTCAGCAAATCGGCGGCAGAAAGTATCTGGATGGAGGGGTTGCCGATTCCATTCCGGTGCAGAAAGCGCTGGAGGATGGGCATGCAAAACAGCTGATTGTATTGACACAAAATGATGGTTATGTCAAAAAGCCAAATAAGATGATGCCGATGATTCGCAGGAAATATAAGGCTTATCCAAAGCTGTGTCAGGCGATGGAGCATCGGCATGAAAAGTATAACCAGAGCGTTTGCCTTGCGAAAGAACTGGAGCAAAAGGGACAGGCGGTGATCCTGTGTCCAAGCAAACCGATGGTACTCAAACGCATTGAGCATGATGTGGATAAATTGCAGGCGGCATACGAAAACGGATATGAGGACGCAAGGGCAGCGTCCGAAAAAATCCGTCGCCTGTTCGAGCAGTAAACATCTCAACGGCATGACAAAGCCAAAAGGGCAAGAGGAGAGAAAATATGGCGCAAAAAATTCTGTTTGGATATATTCTGGTGATGAGCATTGTGGCATTTTGTGTGTGCGGCGCGGATAAATTTGCGGCTCAGCGCCAAAAAAGCCGTGTGCCCGAAAAGGTGCTGTTTTTGTTGTCGGCACTGGGTGGGAGTGTCGGAATGTATCTTGGAATGTTTACCTTCCGGCACAAGACCAAACACTGGTATTTTGTAGTCGGTATTCCGGCAATTATTCTGGTCCAGGCGGCATTGATTCTCTACTTTATCCGATAATAAAAAGGATGGTCTTTTGACCATCCTTTTTTATTTGATCTCAAAATACAGCCGCGCCAAGTCGGTCAATCGATTTAAAGAACGCCGGAGGGTGCGGGATACCGTGGATTTATTTAGTCCCAGTTCCTGTGCAATCTCGGTGATATTTTTTCCCTCGAAGTAATATAACAGCATGACCTGAGTCTGCCGATGTGTCAGTTGAGTTTTGATTGCGCGATAAAGAAATCTTCGGTATTCTTCACGTTCTCTGCGGTTGGTTTGGCCCTGAAAGCAGGTCATCAGATCCGGATAGTGCTCAATGTGGCAGCTGGCAATTTCTCTTGACATTCTGCCCCCTCCTCTCATAAGTTGTGTGTATCATGTGAATTTAATTTTAGGATATCACATACACTCTGCAGTGTCAATATTATAAACACACAAAATATAAGAAAATTTCATTGAAAATTACACAAATTGTGTTATAATAAAGATAGCAAAAAATCATGGAATGGAGGGATAAAATGTACGGAAGGCGGCTGCGGGAACTGAGAATTTCGCTTGGATATACACAGAAACAGCTTGCTGACAGATTGGGAATCTCGGCAGAATCGGTCAGTATGTATGAGTTGGGAAAAAGAAGGCCGCAAAAAGAAATTCAAAAGAGAATCAGTCATTTGTTTTGTGTGACAGATCAATACTTTTCTCAGGAGACAGAGAAGGATCGGGTAGAAGAATTGATGATGGAAATAAAAAGGAGAATATAAAAAAGCAGAGCGGAATGTTTCCGCTCTGCCCCAAATGTTTTTAAGCTTTGGCTGTATTTTCTTCGGATGAAGCTTTGAGTGTATAGGCAGTAACCCATTTGCCCTGAAGATAACGATAAAGATAAAGGAAGAAACGCACAATATTGTCCAGACACATTGCTGCACAAACCCAGCGCAGATCCTTGTGGAAAACGCGAACCACCAGAATGGAACCGAGAATACGAACGCCCCACATAGAAAACAGTGTAATGAGGAATGGGCTTTTGGTGTCGCCGGCTCCTTTTAATGCACCGGAATAAACCATGGCGAGCATCTGTGGCACCTGAATGAAGGCAAGAATCTTTAAGAGCTGACCACCCAGAACAATAACCTGTTCATCTGGTGTGAAAAGGGCAATAATATTTTCCGAAAGGATAAACAGCAAGAAGCTCATGAACAACATGACGATGGAACCAATCCAACCGGAAAGGCGGACGTACTTCCTTGCCAGGTCTTCACGGTTTGCACCCAGTGACTGTCCAACCAGTGTGGTGGCAGCAGTACCAAAAGCAAATCCCGGCATAAAGCTCAAAGACTCTGCCTGTGCTGCAAGTGAGTTTGCTGCAAGCGATACGGTACCGAGGGTGGCGATGATCGAAGAGGTCATAACGAAAGCACCGGAAATGGTGAAGCGCTCAAACATAACCGGAAGGCTGACGCGGAACACTTCCTGTAAAGTATCGCGGCTCGGACGGAAGCTGTCATGTACCGAAATGCGCATTGGACCAGAACGCGGCAGGAAGCACATCAGCAGCAGTGTCAGGGAACCGAGTGTCTGGGAACAGGTCGTGGAAAGAGCAGCACCGGCAACTCCCAGATTTGCACCCCAGACGCTGAAGGTATGTCCAAATAGGGTAACATCGTGCACATCATAGATAAGCAGGTAGTTGCCCAAAACGTTTAAAGTATTGATGGCGACGTTAATCAGCATTGGCGTTCGGCTGTCACCAAAACCGCGGTAGATTGCGGTCAGCACCATCAGCAATCCGCGGAACAACATGGAAAAGGCGATGATTCGAATATAGATCTGTGCATCGTCCAGAATTTCCGGAGCAGCGCCCATCCAGATCGGAATTTGTCGGGAAAGCGCAAAACATAAGGCAGAAAGTGGAATTCCCAGAGCAATAACAACCACGATGGATTGACGAATCAGCAGTTTACTGTAATCGTACTGCCCTGCACCGACTGCCCGGGCAATCATGGTGGTAAAACCAACGCCCAGAGCCAGAATAACCGAGTTGATCAGGTTGATGGGGTTTTGGCTGATGGCGACCGATGCAGTAGCGTTCGCGCCAAGGGAACCAACCATGGCAGTATCGATCGACTGTACCAGGGATACCAGAACCTGTTCCAAAAAGATTGGCCACGCCAGCGTAATAATGACAGAAAACGGATTGCTGGTGGGGTCTGTAACAGAAACCATACGTTGTCTCATAAAACCCTCCTGAAAACACATAAAAATACAATAAAAAAATGGTTGTTTCATGCAGACCCGACAACGAAAGCACGAAACAACGATTTACTGTGTTAAATATATCATATTTTATTTTTGATTACAAGGCGGCTTGCTTCCATAAAAAAATGGGGTTTTTTGTGTATAACATATAAAGGAAAGGTTAAAACCAAAATACTTCTTGTAAAACAGGGCGGTTTATGGTATTAATGAGAAGATAGATAATAAAAAATAATCTGTTGATAGAAAAGAAAAGGACGATGGGCTACAAACAAAACCCCCGTATCAGACCAAAGCTTTTTTAAAACAGAATTTTATGAATAAAAATTCCCTGTCACTACCCTGACAGGATATAGTCTCAACAAGAAAAGGAAGTGAGGCAGATGAGTAAAACAGCAATTGTGTTGGCAGGAGGAGGTTCCCGCGGAGCGTATCAGCTTGGTGTATGGAAAGCGCTGCGGGAGATGGGCGTTGATTATCAGCTTGTGACTGGAACATCGGTTGGAGCGCTCAACGGAACGCTGATGGTGCAGCAGGATTATGAAAAGGCATGTCAGGTATGGGAGAATATTACCTCGGAAGATATTGTCGGGGATATGCTGGCAGAAAAAGGGGACCTCAATGACCATCAGTTAAATCGAATCTTTGCAAGAGAAGCGTTGGAAAAAGGCGGAGCAGATATTTCATATCTGGAAAAGTTTGTCTATTCGCTGCTGGACGAAGAAAAATTCTGGAACTCGGAAATTGATTTTGCGCTGGTGACGGTGGAGTATCCATCCCTGAAGCCGCTGGAGCTGAAAAAGAAAGATATTCCAAAAGGAATGTTGGGAGAGTATCTGCTGGCATCCGCAGCCTGCTTCCCTGCCTTTCAGACAAAGGAAATCAATGGACAGCGATATATCGATGGAGGATACCACGACAATATGCCGGTGAATCTGGCAATCGAGATGGGCGCGGATGAGATCATTGCGGTGGATTTGGAGTCGGTGGGTGTCAGCCGGAAAATAAAAAAAGGAAATCAGCGGGTGACGTTAATCCGCAGCCTGTGGCCGCTGGGTTCCTTTTTAAAATTTGACGGGTCACTTGCAAAGAAAAATATCCGTCTGGGATATCTGGACACCCTCAAAGCGTTTGGAAGCTTAGACGGACAGCTGTATGCTTTTGAAAAGGACAGTGCATTTTTCTATACCTCCGCTTTGCGCAGCGAAGCAGAAAAGCTGTTTGAGAGGGCAAGAAAAAGGGAGCCTAAAATCTTTTCTGGTATCCACACCGTTTTGATGCGGCGCATGCTGCGGGAATTCCGCAGACGCTCTTTGCACACAAGAGCACAGCATTCTTTCACCCTGTCCCGCCAGTTGATGATGGCGGCGGAATATCTGGGCGAAGCATGCCGGATGAATCCGGAAGAAGTCTATGAGTTTGGACATTTTCTGGAACTTTTGCAGGAACGTGTAGCAGAATATCGAAAAAGACCGTTCCCGCAGGATTTTTCTGACCTGAGAAAGGTTGGAGAAGAACTCAAAAAGATCGACAAAATTTTCCTGGTGCTGTTGATTCGGGAGCGAATCGAGCGCTATTTGCAGGGCGGAGGAACATTGGGAGAGCTGGTGTTTGCTTCTGCTTTCTGGAGAGAATTTGTGGCAGCAATCTTTTTATATCTAATAGAACACCTTCCAAAAGAAGAATTTATTCTGGAAGAATAACCTGAGTTATTATACGGAGGAATTACAGATGAAACGACCGATCATTGCGATCACCCCAAAAACAGGAAAAGATCAAAGGGAAGAAAGCCCATATTGCTATGTTTTTCCTAAATTCATTCAGATGATCAGTGAATGCGGCGGCATTCCAATCACCTTGTGCAATCAGGAAGGCTCCTTTCAGGTTTCGGATATGCACAGCATTCTGGAAAGGGTGGACGGTGTCCTGTTCACTGGTGGACCTGACCTGCATCCTGGCCTGTATGGGGAGGATGTGATGGACTGCTGTGGAGAGATTGCAGAAGAAAGGGATGCGCTGGAAATTCCGCTGATGCAGGAAGCAATCCGGATGAACAAGCCGGTGCTTGCAGTGTGCAGAGGATTCCAGATCATGAATGTGGCATTGGGCGGAAGTTTGTACCAGGATATCGGCAAACAGCACAAATCTTCGGTTCAGATCAATCACAGCCAGGAGGAAAAGGATGCAGTGCATCCGGCACACAAAGTGAATGTTATTCGGGATACACCGCTGCATCAGTTCAGCAAGGGTTTGCTGCAAATCGGAGTAAACAGCCTGCATCATCAGGCAATCAATAAACTGGCAGAACCGCTGCGCAGCATGGCGGCAGCAGATGACGGCATCATCGAAGCGGTATACCATCCGGAAAAAGACTTTGTAATCGGTGTGCAGTGGCATCCGGAAATCCTAGGAATTTCCGACAGCGTTTCGGAAGAACTTTTCCTGGCATTTGTAGACGCGTGTGCAAAACAGGAGTAAGATGTCCTGACTGCAATGATCAAAAAGTAGACGCAGAAAGCCAAAAACAAATTCCGAAAAATGTCAGATTTTGCAGCATTTTCATGGAACTGACGGCAGGAATTTTGCTCAAATTTATTCACAGTGCTGTTTTGTATCGATAGTGGTTGAAATTGTGAATGCCTTATAGTATCATAATTAGAAATATAAGCCTTGTGTACACATTGTTTTTTCAGAAAATTATGGATCGAGGAGAGTTGAGATTATGGCGTTTTATTTTAATGAACCATCCCATACCTTTGGTGAGTACCTGTTAGTTCCAGGCTATTCTTCTTCGGAGTGCATTCCAGCAAATGTAAGCCTGAAGACCCCACTGGTTAAGTACAAAAAGGGTCAGGAAGAATGTCCTCTGACCATGAACATCCCGCTGGTATCTGCAATCATGCAGTCGGTATCGGATGACAAAATGGCAATCGCTCTTGCAAAAGAGGGCGGAATTTCCTTTATTTATGGTTCCCAGAGCGTCCAGGACGAAGCTGCAATGGTAGCAAGAGTAAAGAGCTACAAAGCAGGCTTTGTTACAAGTGATTCCAACATCAGCCCGGACAAAACACTGAAAGATATCCTCGAACTCAAAGAAAAGACCGGTCACTCCACCGTTGCAGTTACTGACGATGGAACCGCAACCGGCAAACTGGTTGGTATCGTTACCAGCCGTGACTATCGTGTCAGCAGAATGAGCCTGGACACCCCTGTTTCCGAGTTCATGACCCCATATGAAAACCTCATTATGGCAAGCGCAGACACCTCTCTGAAAGAAGCAAACGACATTATCTGGGATCACAAACTCAATGCACTGCCATTGGTTGATGAAAACCAGAGACTCAAATACTTCGTATTCCGCAAGGACTATTCTTCTCACAAGGAAAACGCAAATGAGCTGCTGGATGCTCAGAAACGTTATGTTGTTGGTGCTGGTATCAACACCCGCGACTATGAAGAACGTGTACCTGCTCTGGTAGAAGCTGGCGCAGACGTTCTGTGTATCGACTCTTCGGAAGGTTTCTCCGAATGGCAGAAACGCACCATCGACTTCATCCGTGCAAAATATGGCGATACCGTTAAGGTTGGTGCAGGCAACGTTGTTGACCGTGAAGGCTTCCTCTTCCTGGCAAAAGCAGGTGCTGACTTCGTTAAAGTTGGTATCGGCGGCGGTTCTATCTGTATCACCCGTGAACAGAAAGGTATCGGACGCGGACAGGCTACCGCAGTAATCGAAGTAGCAAAAGCTCGTGACGAATACTTCAAAGAAACTGGTATCTACGTTCCGATCTGCTCCGACGGCGGTATTGTTCAGGACTACCACATGACTCTGGCTCTGGCTATGGGTTCTGACTTCATCATGCTCGGCCGTTACTTTGCTCGTTTTGATGAAAGCCCAACAAACAAGGTTAACATCAACGGCAACTACATGAAAGAGTACTGGGGCGAAGGTTCTGCTCGTGCAAGAAACTGGCAGAGATACGACCTCGGCGGCGACAAGAAACTGTCCTTCGAGGAAGGCGTTGACTCCTACGTTCCATACGCAGGTTCGCTCAAAGATAACGTATACCTCTCTCTGAGCAAGGTTCGTTCCACCATGTGTAACTGCGGTGCGCTGACCATTCCGGAACTGCAGGAAAAAGCAAAGATCACTCTGGTATCTTCCGTTTCCATCGTAGAGGGCGGTTCTCACGACGTAGTCCTCAAAGACAGAGGCAACCAGATTGTCTAGTTCTTTCTGAGAAAGTAGCAGGCTGAGCCTGCACCCTGTTTTGCGTTTTGGTTTTGTGCAAAGCGGCAGTATCAGCACACTCGCTCGTTTGAGAAAGAACAAAGTTTGTGTGGCGTAATAGAATTAAACACCCCACCGGATTTTCCGGTGGGGTGTTTTTGCTATACGACAAAGGTGGCGAAGGTCTTGCCGTTATGGTATAATGAAATATGATAGGAAGGTGAAGACTTGTGTACAACTATCATATCGGGGAATATATCAAAAGAAAACGGGAAGAAAAAGAAATCAAACAGGATGAGCTTTGTTACGGTATCTGTGACCGTTCAACCTTATCGCGGATTGAGCGCGGCAAACAGGAACCGTCCTATTATATTTTGAAGGCACTTTTGCAGCGCCTTGGTATTTCAGAGGATCGCTGCCAGATTTTGATGGGGCCGCAGGAGTTTGAGATTTCTGAGTTGCAAAGGGAGATCGTTGCGGACAATGTGCGGGAAGATTTTTCCAGTGCACTTAAAAAAATCCGCAGACTGGAAGAACTTTCCCAGTCTGCGGAAAATCCACTTTTGCAGCAATTTGTCCTGAGGGTGCGCGCGCTGGCAGGATATGAAAAAAATGGGGAGCGTTATGCATATACCCATCCAGTTCAGCGGAAAATACTGATCCGAGCGTTGGAGCTGACCTGCCCGGACATCACCATGGAAAACCTGGACAGTTTCCTGCTCGGGGAGGATGAAGCAAAGATCATCAACCAGATTGCGATTACCTACTCGGAAGAGGGAGACCACAGACAGGCGATTGAAATTTACCATCAACTCATCCGATATGTGCAGAGCAATTTTGCCGGCTGTGAAATCGGTCAGGTGATGCTGCCGCTTACTGCGTATAACTATTCCAGACTGCTGGGACAGGAACGCAGGTATGAGGAAGCCATCGAGGTTGCCGAGCTTGGCAGGCAGTGCTGTGTCAGGTACAATAAATGCAGATTTTTAGGTGGCCTTTTGCTCAACATTGCCTGCTGTTTGCATGATTTAGATCAGGATGATGCAAGTAGGAAACGCTTGATTCAATCTTATTATGCCTACCTAGTTATGGAAGACACCGTAAGCTGTGAAGTGGTTCAAAACTATGCAAAAAAAGTACTAGGGATAGAAATTGGTTAATTTCCATCCCCTGCTGGACCATTTATATAGTCGAGAAGGGCAAGTTTACCTTCCTCGCCGTTATTTTTCGGTGGCTGGGATGGCTTTTCGTCCTGCCCTTCTCCAGCTTGCTCGGTTGGCGGCTGGTTGTCCGGGTCAACAGGTTCGGTGGCAAAGGCAAATTGGCTTAGTCCAGTGCAGAGCATCAGGGAAGCCAGCAGGGAAATAAATAGTTTTTTCATAAAAACATTCCTTTCTAAAAGTTGTTGTCGCGACATTAACAATCATAGGCAGTTTTTTTTGCGCTTGTCAAGAGGCATTTGATGCACATTTTTACGTGCGTCAAATGCCTCTTGATTTTAGGAAAAAGGTGGAATATTATGTAGCCAAGAACATGTTCAATAAATAATGGTTGGAGGGTTTAAGATGTTTTACAGAAAATTGAGTGTGATTATCATCATTTCTGCACTCATTGTTTTATCTGCTTCTATTACAACTTTTGCTGCAAATCCTGAAGTTGTAGAAAGTACAGAAGAGATGTCAGTAGAAGGTCTTATCCAGAAGGAATACGATACATTTGCTGATTTTAGAGAGGAAGTAACCAATGGTAGTCTGATAAAAGAGTTGAAAAGTGGGAATTTTCCTGTAAAATTGACAAATAAAGTCTATACCTTACAAACCAAAGGAGTTGTTTCAAAGCTAAAATTTGATTATAAGGACAGCCAAACTTCAAAAAAGAAGAAAGAAACACTTAAACTGGAAAATATTGTATGCACACCTGACCATGTAACCTTTGACTATGATAACGATGTATATTTTACATACTATCCAGATTATAAGTCAAATAGTATACACAATACAGTGTGTATGTACGATGATGCAAAGAAAGATGCTATTAAATCAAAGGTAATAAATAAGCACAGAGTTTATGTGACTTATAATACCGAAAGTAAACGATTTGCAACAACGTATATTTATACTTGGGTAGAAGATGATTGCTTATTTATGGTTTCTATTCCAAAGGAAAGGGATATAAACTACGGTTTTGCTTTATGTCAACTAAAAAAATCAAATACTTTTAAGCAAAAATGATTTTATTATCTAACAAGTATTTACAAGGAGAGAACAAAATGAAGAGAACAATTAAAAGAATAGCAGCAGTTTTAATGGCTGGAACAATGTTAACAGCTATTTGTGCTTCTGCGGCAGAACCACGTTATAAAGTTAATACTTGGCGCTGGCCGGAAGCTAAAGCTGTAATGTATTTTGAAGACTTGGAAGTAAATAGTCGTAATCAAGCTAACTATGCGGCCAGTGATTGGAACAAACAGTTAACTGATATGTTTAAGTTTATGAAATCTTCAACAAATACAACTAATAGAGTTATATATAGCAATATAACTGGTACTCATGAAGATGCTTTGGCGGTAACTCATACTTTCCATACAACCAAGCCTGGTGCTGATGGATGGGAACATATTACGAAAGCGCCAATCGAAATCAATACAAAGTATCAATGGGATACTAGTAGTAATACCTGTGCATCAGGGAAGTATCACTTGAGAAGTGTTCTTCGTCATGAATATGGACATGCAATAGGAATCGCACATTCGGAGTTAAATTCAGCTTGTATGTATCCAACTATCTCATCAGGTAAAGTGAAAAATTTAACTAGCGACGATATACAGGCCGGAGAAGCAATATATGAAGATTTTGCACGCAACTTAAATGAATATGCACAAAAAAATGATTTAAACGTATCTGAAATTAATGAAGTAGATGAAGTTGATATCCTTTATCCAGAATATACACCTGTTGAACTTGTAAACAATGCTTCCAATATTGTTACAGGTGTTGTAGAAAGTATTGAACCTAATTATTCTGATGGTAACAGCGTTTATAGTAAGGTTAATATTTCTATAAATGATAATTTAAAAGGAAACATCAACGATACAACAATTTCAATTCCTATGTTTGGTGGTACAAAAGATCAAGTTGTTTATATGTATAATGATGCTCCTACTTATACATTAGGTGAAGAGGTTATTTTATACCTAAATAATCTTGATGTTGAGGAGGATAATTGGTATCTTCCAGTTAACTATACAGCGTCTTTAGATTTGAATAAAATGTCTACGGCTAAGTCCGTTGATAAACAGACGATCATTGATCAAGTAAAGGAAGATATAGAAGAAGCAAAAACAGTACAAAACGTCATTGAAGAAGGTATGGATGTTGGTGAACCTGTAGAAGACATTATGCTTGATGAAGAATAATTTGTTGTTTCAATAGGTTCACTTACACAAAAAAGGACAGCGAAAGCTGTCCTTTTTGCTAATTGACTTTTGTCAAATAATAGGATATGATGAGGCTAAACAGTTCTACTGAAAATAATTTATAATAAGGAGGTTATCTTATGAAAAAACAACTGATTTGCGCTTTTCTCTGTACATCTATGGTGTTGGCTTCTTCGCTTCCTGTTTTTGCTGAAAAACTGGATGCTCCGCTGGCAAGCTTTGATGATCTTCAGACCTATTCCGGTGTTGAATTTAACAAGACAGAAAAAAATGGTGAGCCGGTTTATGAAACTCTGGATACCTCCAAAGAAGGTTCCCAGGAAATCTTAAAAGCATCCATAGAAGAAAACAACCGCCGCATCGATAAGCTCTGGGCGGAAAACGCTATGACCAAGTTTGCAGAAAAAGAAAAGCTGGAAATGGAATTCACCAAGGCAGATTATGGTCTGGTTCAGTTTAACTGCACGCTGTCCGATATCACCGTTGATGAGCTTGCGAAAGAGCTGCGTTATCAGGTCGTTAAGAAAGTTGATAAAGATCACCAGCATGACTGGATGTACTTTGATGTTACCGATGCAGAAGGCGGCAATAAATTATTCCGTTATTGCCAGACCTGCGAAAGATGGCAGGTATTTGAAGCAGAATAAATCTCTCGTTATAGATTCACCACAAAAAAGGACAGCGAAAGCTGTCCTTTTTTACTAATTGACTTCTGTCGGATAATGGGATATGATGAGACCAAACAGTTCTACTAAAATCTTTTTTGACAAGGAGGTTATCCTATGAAAAAACAGTTGATTTGCACTTTGCTTTGCATGTCCATGCTGCTGGCGTCTTCGCTCCCTGCCTTCGCGGCAAAAACAACAACAGAACCACTGGAAGAACCGGAAGCAAAACCGTTGGTACAAGCAGAAACATTTGAAACCTCGTATGCTCCACTTTGTTTTGTGGACAAGAAAGGAAACCCGGTTCAGGGACTTGTTTTTTCAGAGCCAACCCTTATCCGTTTTACCGATATCAACGGCCTGAATGAGATAGATGCCGCGGCGGCAACTGGCCTTTATGATGGTGGCTATACGGGCAAAGAAAAGGTGGATTTCTCCAAACCAATTGCTTTTTCTGTCACCAATCCGGTAAACGATGAAACAAAAAAATATAATGTCCGCCTGGATGATGACAAGACAACCAAGCTAGTTTGGGACAAGGAAACACCAGCACAGAGCATAGCAAAGAAGAAAGAAAAGGTTTCTTTCCGTGTGGTTGATCAGAACGGAAAACCGGTCAGCGATGCCCAGTTTGTGCTCCCATCCCAGCAGTTCCTTCTGCCAACCGACGTTAACGGCAGAACCTATTACTACGGTGAACCGTTTGAGATGTACAATGTTGAGCTGCACTACACCGATTCCAAGGGAAATGACCAGTACCTGACCAAGCTTGTCACAGTTCGAGACAGCCATCTCAAAAATGGAAAGTTGAGTATTACCTTTAAGGTGACAGTCTAAGTGATTAATAAAATGTTAGAACGAAATATAAATGAAGAACTCCAATAAAAATAATGCTAACTGTTTATTCCGAAGGGAGTGTCTGGATATGAAGAAAAAGATATTAATGGTACTTTTTTTGATGACGGTTATGTCGATCAATGCTACGGCAGTATCAACAGCTTCTCCGGATGTTTTTTCGGGCGATGTTTCTCCAAAATGCACGATATGTAAAAGCTGCGGGGAAGAAGCAGTGCAGAAGGAAGCGGTTCGTTACGGCGAGTGGAGTTATGCAGGGGATGTTTCCTGCGTTCATGAAGGTGGCGGAGATTGGTATCAGGATGAAAAACAAGTCAGATTGGTTTTCTATCCGGCTGTATGCAAAAAATGCGGAATCAGCGATACAGAATGCAAAGTAGAGGAACGCTTCATCCACATTGGTGACAGAAAAAAGATACAGTATATTTTATAGATTTGTCTACAGTAAAAAAGGACAGCTCTTGCTGTCCTTTTTTACTAATTGGTTTTTATAGTGAAAAAGAGTATGATGAAACTAACAGCTTCACATGAATTGATTTGCAATAAGGAGGTTTTTATGAAGAAACAACTGCTTTCTCTGATTGTTCTGGTGGTCGTGCTTTGTTTGACAGCCTGCACTGCAAATCAAAATCAGGTTAGTAAACCAACCTCCCCGGAAAATCTGGGGTACAGCATTTCTCGGGAAAAGATTTCTCAAACTGTTCTGGAAGATTCTGAATTTTTCAATCAGGAAACCTTCTATCATCCTGACCTTTATGGAGATTTTATTGTGGTTGGGGCATATTGGCATGATTATTTGGGTGACGAATTGTATCCGGTTGCTTTTTTACAGGCAGTACCAGCTAATACAAGCAAAATTGAACTGCCCTCGGGAGACATTCCAGTTTCTGATTGGGAACAGTATCAAATTTTTAAGGATCAGGATATTATCATCTATAACCTGTATCCGATGCTCTATCCAGAGGGAACAGTGCCGGAGAGGGTTGCCCAAGAAGTGGAGCGCAGCTATTATCAGACACAGGAAGAATATCAAGCAGGTAAGATTCCGGAAGATCGATATTTTCATGAACCGCTCAACAGTCGACTGACCCAGACCAGATATCTAAACTATCTGTGGGATTATTATCAGAACAATCTTCCGGATTTGATTACAAAGATGCCAAATAAAGAATAGAGTTACTACAAAAAGGATAGGATGGAAAACAATGGACAAGAAAAAACTCAGCGAAATCATCGCAGAGATTGCAACGGTGCTTTTTCTGTTGCTAAATGGGCTGGATATTCAGTTTAGGCATAACGCAAGGCAGTGGGTCAGAGAGGTGGTTGCTCATCCGGCTTATAAACCTGCCTGTTGGGTACTGTTTAGCATTGCTCTGGCAGCGTGGATTGTATATTGGGTTTTGGTTTATCGGAAAAAGAAAATAAGATAAAGAAAAAGGACATCCAAACGGATGTCCTTTTTACATTACAGAATGATCGATTTTCCGGTCATTGCTTCCGGTTGTGGGAGACCGAGGATTTTCAGCATGGTAGGAGCGATGTCAGCAAGTCTGCCTTCACGCAGTTTGCAGTCGCCCTGACCGATTACCAAAAATGGAACCGGATTGGTAGTATGTGCGGTGAATGGAGAGCCATCCTCCTCATACATACGGTCTGCGTTGCCGTGGTCAGCGGTCAGCAGAACGGTGCCTTCCATCGAAAGAACCTTCTCTACTACCTTGCCAACACAGGTATCGACTGCTTCCACTGCCTTAACTGCTGCATCGAATACGCCGGTGTGGCCGACCATGTCGCAGTTTGCAAAGTTTAAGATCACAACGTCATACTTGCCGCTGTCCAGACGGGAAAGAAGTTCATCGGTTACCTCGTATGCGCTCATCTCCGGTTTCAGGTCGTAGGTTGCAACCTTCGGGGAATTGATGAGGGCGCGGTCTTCTCCTTCAGAAACGGTTTCAACACCGCCGTTAAAGAAGAAGGTAACATGAGCATATTTTTCGGTTTCAGCGATGCGAAGCTGGGTCAGTCCCTGCTTGGAAATGTATTCGCCGAAGGTATCGTTCAGGCTCTGTGGTTTGAATGCAACCTGTACGTTTGGCATGGTAGCATCGTACTGGGTCATGCAGACATAGCACAGAGGGAAGAAGTCACGGGCAAAGCCGGAAAAATCAGGGTCGACCAGAGTACGGGTGATTTCTCTTGCACGGTCCGGACGGAAGTTATAGAAGATAACCGAATCATTTGCGGAAATTCTGCCTTCCTCTGGGTTACCGATGACACATGGAACAACAAATTCATCGGTGACATCGTTTGCATAGGAATCAGCCATTGCCTGTACAGCATCTTCGCAGATAACACCTTTGCCGCGAACCAGAACATCGTATGCTTTTTCCACACGTTCCCAACGGTTATCGCGGTCCATTGCGTAGTAACGGCCCATTACCGAAGCGATTTTGCCAACGCCGAGTTCGGAACATTTGTTTTGCAGCTGTTCCACAAATTCTTTGCCGGAAGTTGGAGGAACGTCACGACCGTCCATGAAGCAGTGAACATATACTTTGGAAAGGCCATGTTTTTTAGCCAGTTCCAGCAGACCGTACAGATGTTCGATGTGGCTGTGTACGCCGCCGTCGGACAGCAGTCCCATCAGATGCAGGGAAGAGTTATTCTTCTTGCAGTTTTCGACTGCAGAAAGCAGAGCTTCGTTTTCGAAGAAGTCGCCATCCTGAATGGATTTTGTAATGCGGGTCAGCTCCTGATAAACGATACGGCCAGCGCCGATGTTGGTGTGTCCAACCTCGGAGTTGCCCATCTGACCATCCGGTAGGCCAACATCCAGACCGGATGCACCCAGCTGGGTGTGAGGATACTGAGCGAAATATTTATCAAGGTTTGGCTTTTTTGCAGCATGGATGGCATTTCCATAGTCTGCGTGATTGATGCCGAAACCATCGAGAATCATTAAAACAAGTGGTTTTTTCATGGGAATACACCTTCTTTTTTATACTAGCTGGTTTCGCTCACTGCGGTGAGCGACCAAGGGCTTTGCCCTTTGGAAACCC